>Ga0316204_10001350_pt1 | contig 68611 bp, 43 predicted proteins | sample 6monrhotite_MG_2_FD_205661 | JGI IMG/M metagenome (GOLD analysis project Ga0316204, IMG submission 205661) | Microbial mat bacterial communities from mineral coupon in-situ incubated in ocean water Damariscotta River, Maine, United States -... | ecosystem: Environmental > Aquatic > Marine >... | reverse complement strand
ACCCCGCAGGGAGCCAATCACACGATCGTCAACTCAGTCGCTCAGGCGCCGACACTGGTCGGGATCGGACGCGATGTGTACGCTCGTCGCGTGGCGATGTCGGGTGTCGATCTTCGCTTGTTTGAGGTCTAGTTGATGGCGGTGTTGTTTGCAACAATGTCGCCGTGGCGACCTTGTCTATCAGGGTGGCAACAACGAGTGAAGCTCGGCACCATGCCACCCTTGGTTGCGTTCGGCCACCCGCCCCACAGACTGCGTCAGCACTAACGCAAGAACAGCTCAACGAGGCTTTCGGTGCGCGCGTCGGCTGCAATCCAGTTGCCCCCGTAGAAGTGCAGCAGGATCACGCGGGCCAGGTCGGTTGCCGGATACAGAGTAACCCGTTGCCCGATCTTGATGTCCCACTGGTAATCCACACGACCCTGTCGCAGCACACGACTCTCGGGACCGACCGTGCACGCAGAACCGCGACTACCATCCGCTGCGCTTCTGATGCGGTTGTTCATCTCTTGCACGTCGACGGAGACGATCGCTAGGCCACGCTCCTTGGCGAACTCCACTGCGGCCCGTAGCAGTCGTTCGGCGTGTGGGCTGCTTGCGTCGTAGGGCGGATGTTGCAGTCGCAGCTCGCCACTGCAGTGGACCTTGGGCAAGGACACAAACGCACCCGGCAGCCTGTTGCAGGCACCTGCATACAACGGGTAAGGCAGCGTTTGGCAGTTGGCGAGGTCGAGCAGTTTCAGTTGCGGCCAGCTTTCGTCAGGAGACTTCGCGTTCGGCACATCCCCGAAGAACGTGGCGTCGACATTCGAACCCCGCATGGAAATCACCTCCAGTTGATGGAGGGTGCGCAAGCTCTGGGCCATCTGCAACCAGAACGGGCGGTTGGACGGGTTCACCTTCGTGCTGAAGTTGTGGTGGTTGGGTGGCGTTGGTGAGGTCCAGCCATCCAACACCAAGACGCGCAAGCTCGGGATCGTGCTGAGTGACGCGAGGCTTGCCGGTGGAACTTGTGAGTGTGTGAGGTCGAGTGTGTGCAGCTTCGTGCAGCGCTGCAGCAACGCCATGTCTTCCTCGGCAAACTCGATGGGGCGCACCGTGGTCAGCTCGGTCACCCACGCCGCACCCTCGCGCAGTTCTGTTGCCGTGACGATGTGCGCAGAACGTCGCGCCCATGCTTCCGTCGCTTTGTGTTGCTCATGCAGCCACGTCTTGAGCGAACCCTTCGGTTGCCAGGCACCGAGCCCGCGCACGTGTAGGCCGTGTGGCACCGTCGGGTCGAATGCGAACGCGAGGCGGCCTTTGGGCAGGTGAAGCGAGAGCTCATTGCGAGTGTCCGTTGCTAGTTGGCGCGGCGGCGAGTTTGCCAGGCACTCGGCGAACTGCGCGCAGATTGCGGCGACGGCTTCGGGCTTCTGTTCGATGGCGAAGGCGTTGTTGTCTTGCCACGGCTCGCCCCAGATTGCAGTGTCGGTCTTGCGTTCGTGCGTGACCGTCAGCGAGATCGTCTGCACCTGCTTGAGCAACTCCAGCGCATGGTAGGCGTCGCGCAGGTCGATGATCGGGCCGGCGGGCGGTGCCGGGTCTTGTTTGGGCAGCGTTTTAATCGGATCGGTGCTGTTCGGGTCGGGCTTGTTGAGCCACTGCACCGCGAACACGAGTCCGGTGCCGAGTAACAGGGCAGCTGCGACCGTCAGCGAGCGCCAACGTGATGCCTTGGCCGGTTGCTTGCTTGCCGGCGCGGCGTTGTGGAACACTTCTTCGAGAGCTGCCTCAAGGAACGCGTCGTCGAGGTCCTTCGTTGGTGTGCTCATGTCGCATCTCCAGTTCGTCGCCGCACGCATGTGGCGAGGGTTTCCTTGGCGCGTCGCAGCGCGGTCTTGACGCCTTCTTCGCTGACCTCGAGTTCGGCCGCGATCTCTTGCCGCGACGCGTCGCTCGAGAAGCGAAGTTCGATCGCGCGCTTCTGGCGCGGTGGTAGCTCTTCGAGGCATCGTCGCAGGGCGATGACGTACTTGCTGCCATCACTGTCGCCAGCATGACGCTGCCAGGTCGCTTCGAGTTCGTCGGCGTCCGCGAGTTCGATGCCGTCGCGCATCGCACGCTTCTGCATCCGCATCAAGTTGAGCGCCGTTCGCCGCAACCACGCCGCCAGCGCCGCTGTGCCACGATCCTCGGGTGGCTTCTGCCATAACACCGCAAACGTCTCGTTGCTCAGTTCGTCGGCGGCCTGCTTGTCACACCCGAGAAAGCGCAGATACCGCCACACACCCAGCTGATGGGTTTGCACGAGTTCCGGTTGGAACTGGATCCGGCTTGCTGTGACGGGTGGCACGGCGGAGCAATGCGCGGGGTCGCCGCGAAGGGGTCAGGAAAACGGAAGTTCCCTGACTCTACCGCTACCACGGCACTTCGACGTAGTCCTTGAGGAACCGGCCGTAGATGTGCTCACCCGTCAGGTGGCCGTGGATGATCGGATCGCAAACCCGCGCCGCGCCGTCGACGATGTCGAGTGGCGGTTGGAAGCCTTCCTGCTCCTTGCGCAGCGCGTGCTCGGCCGGGTCTTCGTCGGTGACCCAACCCGTGTCGACGCTGTTCATGTGGATGCCCGACTTGACGTAGTCCGGCGCCGAGGTGCGCGTCATCATGTTGAGCGCGGCCTTGGCCATGTTGGTGTGCGGGTGCTTGTCGGTCTTGGTGCCGCGATTGAATTGACCCTCGACCGCGGACACGTTGACGATGTGCTTGTCGGTTGACGGCACACGTTCCATCAACGGCTTGAGGCGCGCGTTGAGTACGAACGGCGCGACTGCGTTGACGAGTTGCACTTCGAGTAGCTCTGGCGTCGACACCTGATGCATGCGCAGGCGCCAACTGTTGATCTTGCGTAGGTCGACCTGCTGTTGATCGACGTCGTACGTGCCCTCCGGGAACAGCGTCGGGTCGTGACACGCGTCTTCATCCAACACGATGAACTGCGACATCTCGGCCGCGCTCGCGTGCTCGGCGTTGGCAGCGGTCGTCGTCAACTCATTGCCGGCGGCGCCGAGTAACGCCTGCGCGGGCGCCGACAGCGACTCGCTCGCCTTGCGTTCATCTGCCAGTAGATGGCGATAGAACGCGGCGGGCCGCCGCACCGTCTGGCACGCGTTGTTGATCAAGAAGTCGAGTCGATCGAGGGAGCCGAGCAAGTGGCTGCACAGCTGTTCGACGCTCGGTGTGTGCCGCAGGTCGAGGCCGTGGATCTGCAGGCGATCGCGATACTCGGCGAAGTCCGGCCGTTCGGTGTAGCGGCGCGCGGCATCGGCGGCGAAGCGCGTCGTGACGATGACACGCGCGCCACAACGCAGCAGCTTGAGCACGATCTCCTGGCCGATCTTGACGCGACCGCCGGTCACCAGAGCAACGCGACCGCTGAGGTCGACGAGTTCGTTGCGCTTCTCGTAGTTGCGATCGCCGCAGTCCGGGCACATCGAGTCGTAGAAGAAGTGCACGCGCGAGAACGGCGCCTTGCAGATGTAGCACGCGCGCGGTTCGGGCAGTTCGATCGCTGTGTGCGCGGCGCGCAGTTGCGACTCGCGGTGTTCGGCTTCTTCGCGACTTGCCGCGAGGGATGGCAGCGCGTGCGTCGGCAAGGACGTGTTGTCGACCTTGTCGTCGCTGCGCGCGCGCCGCAGCGCAGATGCACGCAGTGCGGCTTCTTCGCGCTCGCGCTTGAGAACGGCCGCGTGGCTGCGAGCTGCGCGACGTTCTTGGCGGCGATCGCCGCGCGACGAACCGATCAAGCGGCCGCACGCTGCGAGCAGTCGTTGCCGTTCGGCCGCGGGCAGCAGTGCCAGCTTCCTGGCGTCGCCCGCCAGGCTCTCGAGTTGCGCGAGTACCTCGTGCGACAACTCATGCGGCAACTCGGGCGAGGACTCAGGTTCGACTGCCATCAACTGCGCCCGTTCGTCGCTGCAGGTCTACTTCGCTTGCGGCTGCTTCGGCAGCTTTGGCGTGTTGCCACCCGGCTTGCGGCCACGGCGGCGACGCGGCTTGAACACCTTGTGGCCGGCCTTCTCCATCGCCTTCATGCCACCGAGGATCTTCTCGGCTGCCTTGTGGTCACCCTTCAGCATCGCGTCCTCGAGATCGAGGATGCTGCGCAGGACCTTGTTGACCTCGATCTGGTAGTTCTTGACGAACTCGGCCTGCTTGTCTTCGGGCTGGCGAGCGGTCGCGCGCGGTGCGTGCTTCTTGGCCTCCATCATCGAGACCGCGGCTTCGGTGATCTTCGCCATCGGCGCCTTGCCCTCCGGCTTCTTCAGCCAGTCGCCGACGACTTCGAGAGCCTCTTCCATCTTCTCCATCTCGGCCTTGACGACCGACTTCTTGCGAGCGGGGCGCTTGCCGCCGTCTTGGGCGAAGGCTGGGGTGGCGGCGGTGAGGACGGCGAGAAGGGTTACGAGCAGGGAGCGCTTCATGATTCTGTCAGGTTCGGGGTTGGGGTCTCAGGTGCGCATCGGAACGTGCGGCCGCGCCGTTCACAACCGCGCAGATCGGGATTAGACACTCTCGGTTCACGAACGGTGCTGCGCGGTGGCCTTTCTGCGGTGGGCCGCACGGCGTCCGGTTGGCGCGATCATGCCTCTGGGGCAACACCGTGCTCTTGCAGCAGCCAGGCGCGGAAGGCGCGCAGCGCCGGTAGTGTCGCGCGGCGTTCGGGATACGTGAGCCAGTAGCCCTTGCCGGTGCGGGCGCGCGTGCCGTCGAACGCTTCGATGACACTGGCGCGCGCCAGTTCGTGTTCGACGGCAAACCAAGGCAGCACGGCAACGCCGAGGCCGGCGATCGCGGCTTCGAGTGCCATCTGGTGGTGTTCGAAGCGCGGGCCGCGGTTGCCGTCGACGCCGGTGACGTTCTTGGCGCGCAGCCAATCGTCGAAGGCGTGCGGGCGCGACGTGACCTGCAGCAACGTGGCGCGGCGCAGATCGGATGGCTCGCGTAGATCGCGTTCGCGGCGGTAGTTCTCACTGCAGACGACGACGACTTCTTCGTCCATCAACGGTTCGACCGCGGCGCCCGGCCAGTGGCCTTCGCCGTAGTGAATCGCCGCATCGAGGTCCTCGCTGGCGAAGTCGAAGACGCTGAGGCGCGTCGTGAAGTGCACCTGAATCGCCGGATGCGATTGCGCAAACGACGAGAATCGCGGAATCAGCCAACGGGTGCCGTAGGTCGGCAGGATGCCGAGGCGTAGCACGCCACCGCCACTGCTACTCGTGCGCAGTTCCAGTTCTCCCGCTTCGAGTCGGTCGAAGGCCGCGTGCACGTGTTCGAGGTAGCGGGCGCCGGCGTTGGTCAGTTGGATGCGTTGCCGATGCCGCTTGAACAGTTCGATGCCGAGGTGCTTTTCGAGGCTCTGGATCTGGCGGCTGAGTGCGCTCTGGGTCCGGCTGAGTTCGCGCGCGGCGGCCGTGACGCTTTGGTGGAAGGCCGCGGACTCGAACGCCTGCAAGGCGCCGGTGGGAGGGAGAGATCGGGACACTTCATGAGTCTAGCGCATGAAGTCATGTAGGGAACGCAAGATGCTCGCTGATGCGTAATCCAGTTCATGAGCTAGCGTTCTCAACCGACCAACGCGGCCCGGGCGGTGTCCGACGTGGTCCTGATGGTGGGTGTGAACATGAAGATCCTGCATGAGTCGGTTCTCTGGGCCCTGCTCGACCGCGTGGTCGGCACGGTCCGCACAGTGCGGTTGTTCGAAGCTCTGGAGATGCCAGAGGAACTGCTGCGCACGCGCTCGGCTGCGGCCTGCGTCGGCGTGTCGCGCGTCGAGTTGGCGCAAGCGCTCAACATGCTGCTGTTCGAAGACGTGCTGCGGCGCGTGCCGATGGCAGCGGCCTACGTCGGCGACACGGTGCGTTCCGGACGCAAGCTCGTCTTCGACCACGGCGCGTTGCGCACGGTTGCTGCCCAGTGCGGCGCGCTGCCGACGGGTGTCGAAGCCTTCCGCCGCATCCTCGAACCACTCGGGTTCGTGATCGGTGGCACCTACCCGCTGCCGAAGCTCGGCATGACCGGCCGCGCGTTTGTGCACCAGGACATGCCTGAAGGCATCGCGCAGTTCTTCGTCAGCGAGTTGCACCCGGAGCGGTTCAGCGACGAGTTCCAGCAAGCGGTGGCGCGCGTCGTCGTCAGTTCGCGCGACCCGTTGCCGCTCTCGGCCAAGGCACTGCTCGAAGAGATCGCGAAGAACGGTTCGCTGGCGTTCGACGATGCGGCGCACCTGTTGCCCAACTTGCTCGGCTGCTTCGATCGCCAACACACCGAACCCGCGTGGGCCGACTACGAGATCATGCTCGCCGAGTCGAAGGAGATGGCGTGGATCGCGACCGAGGGCAACGCCTTCAACCACGCGACGGACCGCGTCACGGACGTCTTCGCAGTCTCCGACGCGCAGAAGAAGCTCGGTCGGCCGATCAAAGAACGGGTCGAAGTTTCGGCCAGCGGTCGCGTTCGCCAGACGGCGTTCCGTGCGGCTACGGTCGAACGTCTGTTCGTAAGTGACGACGGTTCGCTGCGTAGCGAGAAGGTGCCGGGGTCGTTCCACGAGATCATCACGCGTGACGAAGAGAAGCCCGGGGTCCTCGACCTGCGGTTCGACTCGAGCAACGCGACGGGGATCTTCAAGATGACCTCGAACTCCAAGTCGGCCCCGGGCAAGATCGACGTATGAAGGATGACCTGATTGAGGCGTTACACGCCGCATTGGGGGCGCGTGGGGTGTTGACGAGTCCCGAGGACCGGGTCCGCTTCGAAGAGGGGTGGCGCTACGGCAAGGGCACGGCGTTGTGCATTGCGCGTCCCGCCAACACGGATGAAGTGGCGCGCGTCCTGCACGTTTGTGCGTCGCACGGCGCGCGCGTGATTGCGCAAGGTGCCAACACCGGACTCGTCGCGGCGTCGACGCCGGACGCGACTGGCGAGATGGTGGTGCTCAGCTTCGAACGCCTCAACCGTTCGATCGACATCGATGTGCATGCGCGCACGGTGACGGTCGACGCCGGTGTCCTTCTCAGTCAACTCAACGAAGCACTCGCCGCGCACGGCTTCTGGTTCCCGGTCGATCTCGGCGCGGACCCGCAGATCGGCGGCATGATCGCGACCAACACCGGTGGCACGCGGTTGCTCAAGTACGGCGACGTGCGCCGCAACCTGCTCGGCGCCGAAGTCGTTCTCGGCGACGGTCGCGTCGTCTCGATGCTCAACGTTCTGCGCAAGAACAACACGGGCCTCGATGCGAAGCACCTGTTCTGCGGCACGACCGGGGTGTGGGGGATCGTCACCAAGGCCGTCTTGCAGGTGGAACCCAAGCCGACGCAGCGCGCGACGGCGTTGGTCGGCTGCCGCGATGGCAAAGCCGTTCTCGAACTGCTGCGCACGGTCGAGCAAGACCTCGGCGACGTGCTCAGTGCGTTTGAAGTGATGAGCAGCAATGCGATGGCGGCGGTGTTCGAACACCAGACGACGCTGCGGCGCCCGTTTGATGAGTTGCCGCCGTATGCGGCGATCGTCGAGTTGTCGACGACGTTGCCGACGTCCGCGATCGACCTCGAAGAGGTTCTCGAAGAACGCCTCGGCGCGCACCTCGAAGTCGCCGAAGAGTCGATCGTCGATGTGTTGATGGGCAACGCCGATGACTTCTGGCAGATCCGCCACCACATCAGCGAGAGCCTGCGCAGTGTCGGCAAGATGCTCGCGTTTGATGTGAGTGTGCCGCGTTCGCGCTTGCCGGAGTTCACGGATCGGGTGGTGGCGTTGCTCGCGGCGGACTATCCGTTTGTGCGTCTGTGTGATTATGGTCACTGGGGTGATGGTGGCAGTCACCTCAACCTCGTCTGGCAGGATGGCGACACGTCCGACTCGGATGCGTTGAAGGCTGAGCTACAAGAACGCATCTACGAGATCGCCGTCCGCGACTTCGACGGTAGCTACTCGGCAGAGCACGGCGTGGGGCCGCACAACCAACGGTTCTACGAGCGCTACACGAACGATGTCGTGAAGCAGTTGAGCGCGGCGTTGAAGGGGTTCTGCGACCCCGATGACCGCTTGGGAACCGTGCGGCTCTAAGGGTATACGTACGGTGCCAGGAACGAAGTTATCCTCTTCACCGCGCGGCAACGCCGCGCCGGTGAAGAGGATAACTTCTCTCCTGGCACGGTACTGACACCCTTCCTCGCGCTAGCGCACGAGGGCGCCGAACCCGTTGGCTAGCGCAGATCGTCGGTGACGACTCCGGTCAACAGCAATCGGCTGTCGACGACAAGTGCTTGGGCTTGCAGTTCTGCGCCCAGCACCAAGGGTGACGCAGGGATCGCGAGCACGTGGGTACCCGTGCCGCCAGTCAAGGCAATGGGCGTCACCTCAGCCATGCTCAAGTCGATTCTGAGAGCGCCCATTGCACCGAGTGGATGGTAGATCGGCAGACCCGGGTTTGAGGTGATCGCGATGAATGCAACTTGTGGCAGCGCACCTTCGCGCCAGGTGCGAACTTCGAGCTCCCAGTTGCCGCCGACGGCCGCGCGTCGAATCGGCCGCAGGTAGTTGAGGGTGTTCTCGAGGACGCTCGTTGCAGTCACGATGTCGATACTGTCGTCAAAGTTGACGTCGAGCGCGATTCCCGAGGCGAATCCCGTGACTGTGTTCGGGATGAGCGAGAACACGCCACTGTCGTTTCTCAGGAATGTGATTCCAGATGAGAGGATGTCATCGTCGCCGTCGCGATCCACGTCGGCGACTCCCACAACATCCGCGCTCCATGCCTGGATGGGGATCCGGCCAAAGGTGACATCGACGAAGGTGCCGTTGTCGTTTTCCAGCAACTGAATTGGACCGCCATGGGCGAGCAGGTCTTGGTCGCCGTCGCCGTCGAAATCGATAGCGGAGAACCTAGTGGTCGCTGGCGATAGTGTCGCGGTGATGGCGTTGCCAGCAGACCACTGTCCACCGCCGTCGTTACGCACGATGCGAAGCTCGTGGACAATGTCCAAGTCGTCGTCGCCATCCATGTCAGCGATCACCACTGTTTCGTAGACGGGCAACGTGCTGGGAGCTGCCGGTGGCAGGGACGGAGATTGCTCTGTGAACCCTGTCCCCGTTTGCCACGCGATGCGTGGCCCTGCCACGGTGGGGTCGCCGAAGACGAGGTCGTCTCCAAAGGCGTTGTCGATGTCCGCAGATGCGACATGCGTGGGCGTGCCCAGCGGCGGTAGCGGGGAATTCAGTTCTGTCCACCGCCAGGTGTTGGTGAAGTGCCTCGGCCCAGTTGTCGTGCACGTCACCAGTTCTTGGCCGAAGACTGCATAGCCGAACTCACCTGTCCGTCCGACCAGGGTCGCGTCGGTGACTCCGGTAGGTGCAGGACCGAGGAACTCCACGTTCCTCAGTCCGTGTGTCGTATGGGCCGTTGAATAGGTGAGGACCTCGTTGAACGTCCAGGAAACGACTGTCGCTTCTCTGAGGAGTCCGTAGACGGTCTTCCCTGTCCGTTGGCCGTGCATGCCGATTGGCGTTGCGATCTGTGGAGCGCTGGCGCTTTGCAGACCGTTTCCTTTGTTGGTCAGGATCGTCGCTTGGGCGGAGATGACAATGTCCAGATCAAGGTCGCCATCGAGGTCGGCGACAATCGGCGTTGCGGGCGTCTCGATCTCGGGTGGGTACGGATCAAGCAAAGTGAGGAACGGGTCTGGCCTGATGAGGCCCGTTGTGGTGACGAACTGAATGAAACCGCTGGAGTGCAGGTCTACGAGCAAGCCGTTGTAGTTCGAGCCGAGTTCGATGGTCTGTGATGTGAACGTGCCGCTGCCATCGTTGGTCAGCAGGTGCGACTGCGTGTTGCCTGCAACGGCAATGTCATGGTTGCCGTCACTGTCCATGTCGGCTGCATACAGACGGAACTGTTGCATGCCTGGGTTGAATACCTGTTCGCGAGCAAATAACCCGTTCCCATCGTTGCGAAACAGATAGACCACGGGCGCAGGAAAGTAGCAGCCAATAGCAAAGTCCATGTCGCCGTCGCGTTCGGCATCGAGCAAGGTTGTGCAGTGCGCGAGCCATGGCATGTTTGGTGCGTTGCTTCCTGTGATTGGGACGAACGTCCAGTTGCCGTCGTTGCGCAGTAGGCTACCGCCTTGCAGGAAGTCGAGGTCGCCGTCTCCTTCGATATCCAGCAGTTGGGGTTGTTGGGCAAGAAGCACTGATCCGACGGGGGCGCCGATGACCTGGAATGCGCCGCCGCCCAGGTTCTCGACGATCGTATTGCCTCGCAAGATATCGACATCACCATCGCCATCGATGTCGCCGAATGCTGGTTCGTGGACCTGCGAGATGCTCGGTGCCGTCGTCCATGGCGATGACTGTGAAAGCACAAACTCCTGCGGCCCTTCGTAGCGATAGAAGTCGATTGCGTTCGTCGTCGTGTTCGCGACGAGCAAGTCGTTCTTGCCGTCACCATCCCCGTCGATCGCCGCGATGACCGGCCCTTGTGGCGGCGTAGAGAACGGCGATGTTGCGAAGCGAACGAACATCTGACTCGTGGCGGTGGCCGCGGTCAGAACGATGGCGATCAGCACGTGACAGCTTCTCATGGATCCTCCCTGCTGCGCGGGTTGGCGCAGACCAGCAGTATCGTCGCGTCACAATGCCTGGCCCAATGGTTGCCGGAAAAACCGGTACGGTGCCTGGACCGTTTTCACCTTATTCGCGCCGCTACTTCGTCTGCTTGCGCGGCAGGGCTTCCAGTTGTCTTCGGTGGTCGGCGAAGAGGATAAATTCTCTCCTGGCACCGTACGGATACCCTTCAGGCACCGTACCGGTTACTTCTGCTCGCGCGACCGGTCTTGCAGCAGCTTGCGGTAGTCCCGCGCAACGTCCGCCCGGTTGCGACGGGCGCCGGATGCATCGAACCTCATGTCTTCGCCAGTGCATGCCGCGAGTGCGTCGCAAGCATCGTCAACGCGATCGCCAAAGCGTTTTGTCGAGTCTTCGGACACGAACTTCTGTAGCTCGGGAATCAACCGCGCGTCGGCAATGCCCGTGGCCATGGCGAGGATCTCGCGTTGGAACCACCAGCAGTCTGGTCGCAGCCAGCGATCGCGATGGTGGCGCCATGCTTCGACGAACACCGTGCGACCTTTGGTGTCGAGTGCCACTGATTGGAATTGGGCATCCTCCGCGAGCTGTTGGTCGAGCATGCCTGCCGCGAAGAGTGGCAGGTAGGTCTGGATCTCGTCACCGCTGGGGGAGCCATAAAACCAACTCGGTTGCGATCGATCCGATGCAAGACCGTGAATGCCCGCGGCGAATGATCCAGTCGACGTGGCCCTCCACGCCTCCGGCCCGTTCCACCATTGCAGGATGCGTGCTGATCGCAACGTGCGCAGTTGTACTGCAAAGGTCTTGTAGCGGGCTGGCTGAAGGGCCCCGCGTTGATAGATCAGTTGTTGCTTGGGCTTGCCGTCTTCGTCGTTCGTGGTTGCGAAGAACCTATGAGCATCGACCTTGGCTCCGGCTGATCGATAGGCCGTGATGATGAGTCCACCGCCATGCATCCAGCCGAAGCAGATCGTCATGTTGGGTGGTGGAGCCGTCGGGTCGACCTCAAAGTCGCGCGGCAGAACACGACTCTCTCCGACGCCGTAGTACTTGTGCATCTCAAGGAGCCATTCGAATCCCTGGCGCTTGGCGTCTGCCGCGGGACTTGACCAGGCGAACTCTGGGTTGTTTCGCCAGCGAGAGCGCGCTCCCTCTTGTTGTTCGACGAGCCATTCTTCTGCGGCTCGCAGCGCCATCAGATCGTCGAAAAGCCAAAGCACGGTCGCCTTGTTGTCTTCGGTGACCCATCCCATGTTTGCCTCTGCGTCATCGAATCCCAGCGCGCGGCGCAACGGTGGGTGTCGCGTCAGTGCTTCTACTGCTTCATCCCGCTGCCTCATGTCTGCGAACCCGACGCGTACCAATTCTTGTAGTGCGCGGGTGTCGCCGCTGTGGCGCCGCATCTCCAGAACGGCAACGTGAGACAAGCCGCGTTCGGCTGCCGTGCGTTCGAACGTGGCCAATGCTCTTGCCAGCACGTCGGCATCACCATGTGCGACAAGCTGAGTGAGCGCGTTCTTGCGCAGCCGTTCGTGTTTCGCGAGGGCCAGTTGTTCGAGAAGTTCTAGGTGTCGCGTTGGCGCGAGCATCGGCGCAACGTCGGCCCACAGCGCAGCGGTCGCGAACTCGGGGATGCTTCGCTCCAAGATGGACCCCATTCCTGACAGCGAGGCCCCGTGTGCGTGCAGATCCGCCAGGACCTCATCCGACACCGTTGCCCCTGCGTTGCAGAGTGACAGCAACGTAGCTGGATCGACGATGTCGCGGCCTTCACAGCGAAGAACGATGCCACCTTCCGGCAGCTGCTCGCAGGTAAGCATCGGAGTCGCTGGCTCGGGTGCTTCGTGGGAGCATGCGTGGAGCAAGGCAAGAAGCGCTGTGGCCAGCATGCTGCGAGTCGGGGAGGGCACGCAGAAGGTGAACGCCTGACCCGCAGTCCGGTTCACCTCACCCGAAGGGTATACGTACGGTGCCAGGAGAGAAGTTATCCTCTTCACCGCGCGGCAACGCCGCGCCGGTGAAGAGGATAACTTCTCTCCTGGCACCGTACTGACACCCTTCGCGGTGAATAAGGTGAAAACGGTCCAGGCACCGTACTACCACAACGGTGCTGGTTCCTTGTTCTGACAGGCAGTCAGTCGCTGCTTGAGTAGGCGACGTTCCGGTTCGGAGCACGGTTGCGATAGCGCTTGCCGTAGCGCTTTGATCGCGGCGGTGTGATCACCTCGCTGCCAATGCAGTTGCGCGGTTACAGCGCCGAGCAAGAAGTAGTCGTCCAACGCCTTGTCGCGATCGAGGCCTTCAAGCGCATCCAGTCCCGCCGTCGCACCATGAACTTTTCCGACCGCCACCGCACGGTTGAGTCGCACGACGGCCGACGGCGCGATCTGCATCAGGCGATCGTATTCCGCCAAGATGCGTTGCCAGTCCGTGTCGGCATACGTCTGCGCAACGGCATGCGTCGACGCGATCGCCGCTTCGACGTGATACGCCGTCATCTCGCGGCCGCTGATCGACAGTTTGAAGTGGTGGAAGCCGCACGCGATCCAATCACGATCCCATAGAGAACGGTCCTGCTGTGCGAGCGTGATCACGTCGCCATGCTCGTTGGTATGCGCCGGCATGCGCGCGCCGAGCAACAACATCAACGCGAGCAACGCATGCGCTTCCGGGCAGCGTGTGTCGGTGCGTTCGACCAACAACGCATTGAGCCGAATCGCTTCGTGGATCAAGTCGCCGCGAATCAACGCGTCACCTTCATGTGCTCGATAGCCCTCGTTGAACATCAAGTAGATCACCTGCAACACAACAGCCGTGCGTTGCTGCAGCTCATCTCGCGCCGGCATCTCGAACGCCGCATCACTCGCCTGCAGCTTCGCCTTCGCGCGCACGAGTCGCTGCGCGATCGTCGCCTCCTTCTTGAGCAGTGCACGCGCGATCGCCGGCACGCCGAAGCCGCAGACGTTCTTGAGGATCAGCGGCACGCGCGCATCCTTCGGAACGTCCGGGTGCGCGCACAGGTAGAGCATGCGCAGCGTGTCGTCGTCGATCGCGTCCGGCTCGGGCGGCGGCGCGTCGGCGGCCGTCGTGTCGGCTTCGGCCCAGCGCTGCAGTTCGTCCCCGACCCTGTCCGCGATCTTCTGGCGGCGCAGGGAGTCGAGCGCGAGGTTGCGGGCGACCCGGAACACCCACGCGTGTGGTTGCTCCGGCACACCTTCCGCAGGCCAGATGCGCAGCGCGCGCATCATCGCCTCCTGGACCACGTCCTCGGCCAGTTCGAGCTGGGCGGGGCCGAGCACCCGGCAGAGCCCGGAGACCAGCCGCGCATACCGGTGCCGGAAGAGGTCGTCGACGACGTCCGGCGGCAGGGCGGTGGTCATTGGGGCTAAGTCATTGACGGGTAGTGGTTAATCTTCCGGTCCACCCATGAAGTCGACCTCGCGGACTTCGATGCTACCGAACCTGAAGTTCGGATGCCCCTCACAGAGCTTTACGGCCTCATCGTAGTTGTCCGCCTTCAGCAGATACACACCCCCGACCACCTCCTTCGATTCGACATAAGGCCCATCCTTGACCTCGCCATTCGGGTGGATGACGCGACCACCTTCGTCCGTCAACTTGCGGCTGACGCTCAGGCGGTCGCCCATGCGCTCGCCCCAGGCCTGGTAGCCGGCGAGGATCTCGCCGAAGTCTTCGGGGGTCAGGGTGCTGTAGTCGGCCGTGATGTCGCTACGCAGGATCAGCATGAACTTGGGCATGTCACTCTTTGGGTTGCGCCGGAGCCATCGGGGGCCGCCGACTGGGTTTGTGCTGATGACGATCGAAACCTCCCGGCATCGACAACGCAGTCAAAAAACTCGCTGCACCCCGTGTCATGGCCGCTAGCATCGCCACCTCGGATAGGAGTTGCCCGCTCACCCCATGGCCAACAACACGACGAACCATCCTTCTCCGTCATCCCATAGTCATTCGTCGCGGCCTTCGCGGCGATCTGGCTGGCAAATCGCCGGGATCGGCATCGTCGCCCTTGCGGCCGTGCAGCTGTTCAGCTGTCGGACGCCCAGCAACACCTGGGAGCCATATGAATGGCCCGATCCCAGTATGCGGGCAGTAATTGAGGCGGATGCGACCGCCGAACGGAGCGAAGACGCCCAGGGCAATCCGTATTACGTCTCCGACGGGACGTGCGTCAGTTGCCACACCAACTGCACCGACCCGCACCCCAAGGGCCGCAAGGCGACTTGCGTGCACTGTCACGGTGGCGACCCGACCAAGGACACGGCCGTCGAAGCACACGCCGCGCCGACGTTCCCCAAGGAGTGGGAGACCTCGGGCAACCCCGAACGGCCCTACGTTCTGACCCTCGAGGAGAGTCAGGCCTGGATCCAGTTCGTCAACCCAGGTGACCTGCGCGTCGCCAACAAGACGTGCGGTCCGTGCCACGCCGACGAGACGCTGCAGGTGATGAAGTCGCTGATGGCGACGTCGCAGCACTTCTGGGGCACGGTGACCTATGCCAACGGCATCGTCAGCACCAAGCGTTCGATCCTCGGGGAGAGCTACGGTCCCGATGGCAAGCCGCGCATCGTCAACCACATCGTCAGCATGGACGGTGGCGTCTACAAGCACGGCGAACCCGGTCGCGCGCCGACCGCCGAAGAGATGGAGGAGAACGGTTGGGCGCCGCTCGCCGCGCCGCTGCCGCACTGGGAAGTGACGCAGCCGTCCAACATCTTCCGCATCTTCGAGAGGGGCAGCCGCCTCGGTGGCGTCGCGCTTGGTCTCAACGGTTTGCCGAGTCCGATCCCGGGCTTGCCGGACAAGTTCGAGGATCCGGGCCGTCCCAACAACCGTTCGTCGGATCGTGGTCTCGGCACGCTCAACCGCGTCGACCTGCCGACGCTCAACGTGCACAAGACGCGCCTCAACGATCCGCACCTGGCGTTCATGGGCACCAACGATCAGCCCGGCGACTTCCGCAGCAGTGGTTGCTCGGCGTGCCACATGGTCTACGCCAACGATCGTGACCCGGTGCACAGTGGTCCGTTCGCGCAGTTCGGCAACCTCGGTCACGGCAACGCCGACAGCTGGCCCAACTACGCCGGTGGTGGTCGCGATGGCGAGCCGATGATGCGCTCGATCAAGTCGGACCCGACGATCAAGCAGAACGAACCCGGCCACCCGATCGCGCACCGCTTCACGAAGGCCGTGCCGTCGAGCAACTGCATGGTGTGCCACATGCACCAGCCGAACTCGTTCCTCAACACGTACTACGGCTACCAGATGTGGTCGTACGAAACGGACGGCGATAAGATGTTCCCGGCGAAGCAGCCGGAGAAGTCGATCTCGGAGAAGTACAAGATCCTCGATCGCAACCCCGAGGGTGCGGCGCAGCGCGGCAAGTGGGGCGACCGCTCGTTCCTTGATGGCGTTGCCGAGGAGATCAACCCGCAACTCGAGCACACGCAGTTCGCCGACTACCACGGCCACGGTTGGATCTTCCGCGGCGTCTTCAAGACGGACCGCAAGGGCAACCTGCTCGACAAGGACGACAAGGTCGTCAACTACAACGACCCGAAGAAGTTCGAGGGCGTGATTCCGAAGCTCGGTTCGGCGCCGACGGCGGCCGACATCACCGCTGGTTGCTTCCGGCCGGTGGCCGGCAAGCCGGTGCACCTCAAGGACGTTCATGCCGAGGTCGGCATGCACTGCGTCGACTGCCACTTCGAGCAGGACGTGCACGGCGATACGCACCTGTATGCCGAATACCAGGCAGCGATCCAGATCGTTTGCCAGGACTGCCACGGCACGATTCGCGACTACACCAGTCTCAGCTTCAGCGGTCCAGCCGCGAAGAAGGGTGCGGGCTTCGGCAGCAAGAAGACGCCGTGGGGGCAGGATCGCTTCGAAGAACTCGAGCGTGATGGCCGCCTGGTCTACGTGCAGCGTTCGATGCTGTATCCCAACCTCGAGTGGGAGGTGTCGCAGGTCAAGGACAGCGTCGACCCGAAGGCCAAGGACTTCAACGAGAAGGCCGCCTACGCGAAATTGCAGGTGTCGGCCGACGGTTCGTGCGCACACGCGCCCGAGCAGATGGATTGCGCGTCGTGTCACACTTCGTGGATGACGTCGTGCTTCGGTTGCCACTTGCCACAGGAAGCGAACTGGCGCACCAACATGCACCACTTCGAAGACAAGAAGTTGCGCAACTGGGCGAGCTACAACCCGCAAGTTGCCCGCGACGATGTCTTCATGCTGGGTGTCATGCCGAGCGTCAAGTGGGACGGCAACAAGGAACAGCCCAAGTACGGGGTCGTGCGTTCGTCGTCGGCGGTCATGGTGTCGTCGACCGATTCGACGCGTGGCATCGCCTACAAGCAGCAGTTGACCGTCGCCGCCAACGGCATGAACGGTCAGTGCTTCAACACGCACTTCGCTCACACGGTGCGCAAGAAGGAGACGCGCAAGTGCTCCGACTGTCACCTGAGTGACAAGAACGACAACAACGCGTGGCTCGCGCAGACCTATCTGCAGGGCACCAACTACGTCAACTTCTTCGGCATGTATGCCTACGTTGGCGCTGGTTCCCGCGGTCTCGATGCCGTCAAGATCACCGAGTGGCCGGAGCCGCAGGCGATCATCGGGTCCAACCTGCACCGCATCGCGTTCCCCGAAGAATACAAGGCGCACACCCGCAGGAAGGGGCGTCTCAAGGAAGGTCACCATCACGGTGGCAACGTGCTCAGCATCGAGCAGCGCGGCGAATACGTCTACACGGCCAACGGCAAGGGGGGCTTCCGCGTCTACGACGTTGCCAACGTTGCGAACAAGAACTTCAGTGAGCGCATCGTGACGGCGCCGGTGTCGCCGCTCGGTCAGGACACGCACGTGTCGACGCGTTACGCGACGGCGGTGGCGTTGCCGACCAACATGTCGATCAGCATGGATCGACCGTTCCTCCCGGCCAACAAGGAGCAGAACTACCCCTACAAGGGCCGCGATCAGAACATGCACGAGTCGTATCGCTACGCCTACGTGAGCGATCGCTTCGAAGGTCTCGTGCTGATCGATATCGATTGCCTGACCGACGGCAACCCGGACAACAACTTCACGAAGCGCGCCGCGACCTTCAACCCGGGTGGCGCGCTCAACGGCGCGGAGAACCTCGCGATTGCCGGCACCGTGGTCTACGTCTGCTGTGACGCGGGCCTCGCGGTTGTCGATATCGAAGACCCGCTCGCGCCGAAGTTGTTGACGACTGTGCCGATGGTCAAGCCGACCTCGGTTGCCGTGCAGTTCCGCTACGCGTTCGTCACCGATCGCGACGGTCTGAAGGCCGTCGACATCACGGTGCCGGCGCGCGCCCGCGCGACTGGTCAGACCTACGCCGTTGCCGATGCTCGCAACGTCTACGTCGCGCGCGAATACGCCTACGTCGCGGCCGGTGCCAACGGCATGGTCGTCGTCGATGTGCAAGTGCCGACGGCGATGCGGCAGGTCGTCGACCCGCAGACCGGAGCGCGCCTCGAGCCGTTCACGGCGGACGGTCGTCTCCAGGACGTCAACCAGGTCAAGGTCGGCATGGTCAACGACAGCGTCTACGCGCTCGTCGCGGACGGCCGCACTGGCACGCATGTGTTGCAGTTGGTGACGCCGGAAGACGGTGGCCGCAGCGCCTACGGCTTCTCGCCGGCGCCGCGTCCGAAGTGGATTGCCAACTACGGCAACCGCGGCGCCCGCGCGATTGCGAAGGGCCTCGAGCGTGACCGTGCCGCCGACGAATCGGGCAACCAGGTGTCGATCTTTGGTCGCATCGGTGGTCGTCCGTTCACTCTCGAAGAGATGCGTCGCTTCTACATGCGCGACAACAAGGTCTTCACGGTTTCCGACAAGGTGCCTGCTGGCTGGAAGCCGCCCGCAGTCAGCTCCATCAAGAAGTGACACCCCAAATGCCGCGCCCTTCTGTGCGCGGTGCCTGATCCATGAACGGTGATAGTCCCGAAACTCCCCTCGACGTCCTGGTAGTTGGTGGTGGCCCGACCGGCACCGCCGCTGCGTGGCGTGCCCACGAACTCGGCTTGTCGGTGCTCGTCATCGATCGCGATGGCTTGCTCAGCATCGTCAAGCAGTGGGCCGACAACCAACCGAACGCCAAGAAGGTCGATGCCGACTACGGCGACCTCGTCGACTTGATCTGGCCGAAGGGCGGCGAACTTGTGTCGCAGCTGCCTTACGAGGACCAGACGGGTGCCGACGATCTCTACGAGCGTTGGATGAAGGTCTACGACGACAACCAGGTGCCGTACCGCAACGGGTGCGAGCTCGGTGGTTGTGAGCGCCTGGCCAACGGCGTGCTCGCCGCAGAGGTCATGGACCTCGACACGCAGGCCAAGTCGAAGATCTACTGCAAGAACATCGTGCTCGCGCTCGGTAGTGGTCAGCCGGCCAAAGTGCGCCTGATGGGCGATGGCCTCGGCATCCGCTACAAGCTCGGCGATGCCAACGACTACGTCGGCGCACCGGCGTGTGTTGTCGGTGGTGGTATGTCGGCGGCCGAAGCGGTCGTCGCGATCGCGAAGGCCAAGGCACAAGCCAAGGACAACGCCGACATCTTCTGGTGCTACCGCGGCCGCGGTATGCCGAAGGTTGCCAAGGGCAAGGCGCTCGCTGGCGAGTTCTACGAAGCGTGGACCGGCGGCAACATCCGCTACATGCCGCTCAGTGAGCCGCTCGCGGTCTTCCGCGACGACGAAGGCACCGAGCTCGTCGCCGTCAAGACGCGCCGTCTGCAGCAGCAGGACCAGCCGCCCGAACTCTTGTGCTTCGAGTTTCAGAAGAAGCAGGTGCTCGCGTTCATCGGCTCGGAGCGACCCACGGAGTTGCTCGGCTCGATGGGCATCGGCGAGTTCTCGCTCGCGGACGCGCCGAAGAAGAAGCGTCTCGCCGTGACCAACCTGCAGGAATCACAGGTCCACAACGTCTTCATGGCGGGTGGCCTGTTGCACCCGGCCTACCTGCAGACGGACGACTTCAGTCCGGACGCGCTGCAGTCCAACCTCAAGGAGTACTCGACGTGCTTCAAGTTGGGCATGATCGAAGGTGTTGCGATCATCGAGACGATCAAGGCGCGCCTCGATGGTGGTGACGACGCTGCGATCGCCGAAGCACGTGCGCAACAGTCGATCACGATGGCGCCGCAAGAACGGCCCGCGCCCGTGGCCGCGCCCGCACCGCCGCCGCCGCCCGAGCCGGAGATGCAGTTCGGTGGTGCCTTCGTGCACATTCCATCTGGCGAAGGCGAGAAGCAGGAATACATGTTCCCGGTGGGCGAGAGCGTCATCGGGCGCACTGCCGGCCGCGTCGTGATTGGCACCGATGCCTTGCTGCGTGATCAGCATGCGGCGTTCAAGGTGGATGTCGACGAGGTCTACGTCACCAATGCTGCCTACGGCGGTGAGTGTTACGTGCGCGTCAACTCGGAACGCACGTTGCCGGTTGGTTCGATCATCGTTGCTGGCCAGCAGCGCTTGCGTGTGGATGCCGCCGGCGGTCACGCCAGCCTGGCGGTGCTCGATGCGTCGGGCAATGCCGTCAAGATGATCGCGTTGACCGCGGATGAGAAGACCATCGGTCGTGACGACCTCAATGCCGGGGACTACGCGCTGTCGCGTTCGCACCTGGCGGTTGCCGATAGTGGCGGCGTTTGCCGCGTTCGCGATGAGAGCCGCAACGGCACGTTCATCGCACTCAATGGTTCGCTGCGTCTCAATGAAGGCGACGAAGTCTGGATGGGCGAGCAACGCTTCCGCTACACGGAGTTGCGCAGCGAGATGCTGGCGACGACGGGCACGGCGGCGGTGATTCGTGCGCCCGAACCGGCGATGGCGACCCAGGCTGGTTTCGCAGCTCCCTCGGCTCCGGTTGCTCCAGCTGCCCCGGCTGCCCCGGCGGCGCCAGCAGCACCTGCGGCGCCAGCAGCGCCCGCTGCTCCGGCCGAGCCGCCACCCGCCGCCGCGCCTGCAGCAGCTCCGGGCGGCGACCCGTTGATCATGCAGGACGATGGTTCGGAAGTGTCGGCCGTTGGTGACGATGAGTTGCCGATGATCAGCTACATGGCGGAAGGCGACATGGCGACCGACGACTCCGGCAGCATCGACGGCAGTTGCGGCACGCTCTGGGAGTGTTGGGACGAAGATGAGCCCGACGACAGTGGCGGCAGTTGTGGCAAGTGCGTCGTGACCGTTCTCGAAGGCATGAACAACCTCAGTGAGGCTTCGTCGCGCGAGAAGAACACGATCAAGAAGGCCAACAAGAAGCTCGGTGGCAAACTCGACGAAGCGAACTGTCGTCTCGCGTGTCAGGCCATCTGCAAGGGCCCCGTCAAGATCAAGCCGAAGGGCAAGTAGGTAGTTCATGCACGCCCGGACGATCCTCGTCGTTGCAGCCGTCTGGCTGTCGAGTCTTGTGGCCAGCAACTTGGGGGCGTTCCCGGAGCCGACTTCCCAGTCGACTCCGCAGCCGGCGGAGCTGTCAACTGAGCAGGGGCAAGGCAAGGCCAAGCCGCCGGCCTTCAAGCACAACGACCACGTGATTACCGGGTGGGCGACTAGTGAGGTCGCTGAGGTCTTCCGTGATTGCCGCGGGTGTCATCGCTTCGGTCCCGAATCTCAGATCTCCGCCCCGCAGGAGCACTGCGCCAGTTGCCACTACGGGGAAGGCGCGTTGGAGAGCGTCTTTGAAGGCGACTCCGAGAAGCGCCTCAACGACTTCGCTTCGCGGACGCGTTCTTCGTTCCAGCATCACACGCACGGCATGCTCGAATGTCGTGAGTGTCACCAGCTCGACGAAGGCCGCCGCCGGATCCCGGGGTCGTTGCCGTTGCGTACCGGGCCCGGTGAGTGTGCGCGGTGTCACGAAGCCAGTCAGGCGCGTGCAGAAGCTGGCAACCTGCGTTGGTTCACGCCGGTGACCAAGGATGCCGAACTCGCGAAGGCGATCGGGCTGCCTGGCACGTTCACGATTCCGACGGATCTTGATGCCTACGCCGTGAAGTTGGACGAGGTGTTCTCGGCCGAGGGGGCCGGGATCAATGTGCTGCTCGATGCCGGCGGCGACTTCACGCACGGCGATCACCTCAAGATCGATTGCACCTCGTGCCATCAGGGCATCGAGAAGGCGGCAGCCAACGGCGTTGGTGCGGCGAACATCGTGGCCAAGGGCTGCGGCGATTGTCATAAGCGTTCGGCTACGCAGGATGCGCGCTTCGCTCCGGCCAAGAAGGAAGTGCGTGACTCGTTCGCGCTCGGCGCCTTCGCCCACGCCGATCACTTCCGCAAGGAGCAGAAGGACGGCGTCTGCTCGAAGCAGGCTTACGACACGATCGCCGATGGTTCGTGCGCGGCGTGCCACACCTACAGCCCTGAGCGCGAAGGTTTCGGCGGTCGCGACTTCCCGTTTGATGGCGAGACGAGCAAGCATCGCTACCAGGATTGTCAGGAGTGCCACGATGTCGTCGGCTGGAACACGGGTGAGACCGCCAGTGATCCAAGCCATCCGCCGCTGCATGGTTCGACGAGTCCGCAGAATGTCAGTGGCTGGAGTGGTGAGCAGCAGAAGTGCACCGCGTGCCACGCGTTTGGCGAGCCCGACATGGCCGGCAACCGGCCGAAGCAGGACGTGCGGCGGTGGACGGACAAGACGTTCGTGTTCTCCGGGCAGACGCATCCGTACATCACCGAAGCGTCGTTCGGCGATGCGGCCGTCAAGAAGGACTGCAAGGACTGTCATCGCGCGGTCGTGCCGTCGTTGCCGTCGCGGTTGATCAAGAAGAAGTTCCAGCACGCGACCCACCTGCCTGGTGGCGACCTGTCCGAGGACAACTGTACGACGTGCCACAAGACGGCTGGCAAGTCGCGTTCGTCGGATTCGCTCGCTGTCGACTACCGCACCTATGACGTCGCCTACTGCACGCAGTGCCATCTCGGCGGCACGATCGCCGAAGACGTGCAACCCAAGGCCGAGCCGGTAGCGCGCAGCGTGGTTGCGTTCCCGCACGGGCCGCACGCGAGCAAGGTCGACTGCATGAAGTGTCACGATCGTGGCCAGCAGGACATGACTACTTCGGCCGAGGCGCTCGACTGCAAGCAGTGTCACGACCACAAGAAGGGCGATGACGGCATCGACACCGAATACCTGTTCGGCGAGCAGAAGACGTGCGCCAAGTGCCACACCGAAACGGGCACCGAGCTCGTCAAGGTGCCAGCGATTCGCGGCTCAGACGCAGTGAGTGCCGACGCTCGTTACGGCATCGAGCAGGCAGTGTTCGCCGGCTTCCAGGACAAGCAGTTCCATCCGAGCCGCAGCGATTGCGCGACGTGCCACCGCGCCCGCGTGCAAGAAGTCGAGGTCAACGGCAAGACCGTCGAGCGCCTCGAGCCCATCCGCACCGGCATCGCCAACTTCGTCTTCTCACGCCGCAAGGGCGACTTCCACCCGCGCGCCGGCGAGAACAGCAAGCTCGAGCTCAAGCAACGCCTTGCCAACCGCGAAGCCGGCTGCATGAGCTGCCACTGGAAGGACTTCAACAACAGCCTCGAAGAGCACAACGTCTTCCCCGAGCTGCCCGACCAACGCCGCAACTTCGGCAACGCCTTCCGCAACTACCCCGGCCTCAAGTCCAAGGGCTAAGAGTATCCGTACGGTGCCAGGAGAGAATTTATCCTCTTCACCGGCCGGCAACGCCGGCCGGTGAAGAGGATAAATTCTCTCCTGGCACCGTACGGATACCCTTTAGCGCCAGTGGAACTGCTTCTCGAGGTGGCACTCGCGGCAGAGCTTGGCGCCTTCGCTGGGCACGGTTACTGAGAGCAGGTCCGAGGAGTTCTCGAGGTTGCTGTCGCCGTGGCATGCGGCGCAGTCCTTGCCCTTGTGGCCGCGCGAGAGGTGGCTGAAGCCGTTGGGGGCGGGCCACAGGCGGGTCGGGAAGTTGGGCTTGGTTTGGCCGGTCTGGGTGACGAACGAGTTGAAGCCGTCGGCCTTCGGGTGGCACTGTTGGCAGTCGCCGCCGGCGATGTCGTCGTGGCCGCCGTGGCACTTGGTGCAGTCGGCAGCGCCGGCCAGCGTGCGCGGCACCTGGGCGAACGGCGCGTCGGCCGTTGGCTCGCTGAACACGTGGCAGGCGAAGCAGCCCTGTTCGAGGGTGCCGCTCTTGCCGAACGTCGCCGCGCCGACGTGCAGGCCGTGTGGGAAGTCGGCGACGGCGCGCGTCTTTGCTGGCTTGGTCGGCGGCGCCGGGTCGAGTCGTGTGCCCTGCTCGCCTTCCTTGTGGCACTCGGTGCAGGCCGCGCGCGACTCCGCATCGTCCGGCCAGTGGTAGGGGCCCGAACTCGCTGGCGTCAGGTTGGTGGCCGACGAGTTGCCGAGAGTTTTGTGGCACGACACGCAGCCTTGCTGCTGTTCGGTGCTGATCGTCGCGGCCGTCGCGGCATCGATTGGTGTCAGCGAGCCTTCGGTCACGTGCAGCGCATGCCAGAACGGCCGCGATGGCTTGCTCTCGGGTTGCGTCGCGATCTTGCCGTCGAGGTGACACTGCATGCAGGCCTTGCCGCCGGCGTGCTTCTTGAACTCTTCGGTATGCGAACGGCCAGCGATCGTGAATTGCGCCCGCGTCTCAGCATAGAGCTCGGTCGAGTAGTCGCCGCGTTCGACGGTCTTCATCTCCGGGCCGAACACCGCCGTGCCGTCGTTGTCACTCGACGTGTGGCATTGCAGGCAGTTCTGCCCGCGGGTCTCCGTGTCCGTCGCACCCGTGCCGTGCCAGGCGACGGTCCACTGTGCCTTCGGCGTCCAACTCTTCGGCTGTTCTTCGGCCGCAACACTCAGGGCATTCGCTGCACCTTCTACGTGGCACGACGCGCAAACCTTGTAGGCAACCGGCGCGAAGTCACGGCGGTACGGGTTGTCCGCGACGCCACGCTCACGATCTGCGACCACTTTGGCGTCAGCCGCATGGCAAACGTCACAGCCGATCGCAACACCTTCTGCCAAGTGCTTGTCGTGCGGGAACGCGAGCGGTTCGTAACCGCGGGGTTGCGCCGGCGGCAATTGCAGTTGGGCACTCTGGATCAGCGCGTCGCGATCGAAGTTGCCGGAGCCGTCGCTGTGACACTCGGCACAGTTGCCGAGCAGCTTCTCGGCAGCCGGCTTGAACGAACCGTCAGGGTTGTGGTCGGTATGGCACAGCACGCAGAATTGCTCGGGGTCCGTTGCACCCGGCACCGCGCCGACCTTGCCGTCGTTGTGGTAGGGGTGACGCCACGAGCCCTTCGCGCCCATCTCACCCTCGAGTCCGTGGCACTGCACGCACTTGCTTTCGGGGGCGCCACTACCCGTCGTGTGGCAGACGTTGCAGCCCTGTTCGCCCGACAGTTCGACGCACTTCTGGATGCCGACGTGCACCGCCGGATCATCGAGTGCAACCGTCGTGACCAGAGCATGTGGCGGAATGAGCGGGCCGGCGTCGGCCAGCGGTTCCATGATCGATGATGCGAACGTTGCCGCGAGCAGCACCACGCCGCCGAGGATCATCGCCACGCGGTTGCTGAGGTGCAGCGCCGGGAAACGGCCGAACTTCGTCTCGGAATAGACGAGTTGGTCGGGGTCGTTGTCGAACGCACCCTTGCCAGCCTTCTGCCACCAGAAGCTCTGCGGGTCACTCTTCAGCGCCAGCGTCGCCGTGCCGCCGTCGTCACCAACCGCGACCGACAACTTGGTCGTGCCGATGACGATCGTCGCGCCGTCAGCAAGCTCGATGGTGGGGGCGGCGCGCTTGCCGTCGACCCACGTGCCCGTGACCGAGCCGGTATCCCGCAGCACAAAGCCGCTCTCGAAGGTGATGACGCAGTGACGGTCCGCAACCATCGCATCACGCAGCACGACGTCCGCGCCGGTGCGGCCACCGATGGTGACCATGCCGCCTTCGAACGTGAGTTCGTCGTTGCCGTTCTGGACTTCGATTCGCGACTGGGCCATTAGAGACCTCCCCTCCGGTCAAACAGGCTCTGCGGTTCCTTGCGCAGGATCGCGGTTGTCGGGCAGTTGTAGACGCACGCTTCGAACGGCAAGCCGGCGCACAGGTCGCACTTGATGGTCTTGCCGTTGACCGGCGATACCTTGCCGCCCGCGCCAATCGAACGTGGTTTGACGGCTTCGCCATCGGCGTCGCGAGCGGGCTCTTCGACGGGCGGCGTCGCTGGCGTTCCAAACAGCTTGCCGATCACGGGCAGGCTCTGGAAGAACGACGGCTGTGGTTTGGGTGGCGGCTTCGACTCGACGAGGCGGATGACGCCGTAGGGGCAGCCATCGATGCAGCCGGCGCAGCCGACACAGTTGTCGTATTCGAAGCGCACGCGGCCTTGCGGGTCGCGGCGGATGGCGCCGTATTCACACGACAACATGCACTGCGGCGTGTCGCAGTGGTAGCAAGCCGTGATCAGCATCTCGTCGGTCGCGATCGGCGTGCCAACCTTGCTCAAGCGCGGGATGCCGTCGGAATGCACGGTCTCGCACGACTCGACGCACATGTTGCAGCGCACGCACTTCTGCCGATCGATGACGAGCGCGCGGCCACCCTTGACCGACTCGCGCTCAACCATGACGAACAGTTCGTCGAGCAGGCTGCGCGGTCCGATGTCGGTTGCGTCGCCTTGTTGTGCGTTGCTGGCATCGTCGCTGCCGATCAAACGGTTGGCGGCGCGCTGCAGACCGATCTGCGCGTCTGCCGACAGCAAGGCAAACGCCTTCTTCGGTAGCTTGATCAGCGACGTCTGCATCACCGTGCGGTAGTTGGCCGACCACGTGCTGCCTTCGCTGAGCAGCGTGTGTTCGCCAAACGTCGAGCTGCCCTTGTAGAAGCCCAGCGTGCGTTCGCCACCGTTGCTCTCGACGAAGCTGCACAGGCCGCCGGTGCGCACCAGGTAGACCTCGTCGGACGGGGTGTCCGCCTCGATCACAACTTCGCCTTCTTCGAAGCTCACCAACTCGGCGTTCTCTTCGAGCGACTTCAGCGCCTGGTCATCGAGGTCGCGGCACAGCGACGACAGTCGCAGGTGCATGGCGAGGTTGTCGCGATAGCCCTCGTCGATGCGTTCCTTGAACGTGTCGTCCTCGGCGTAGAGCCGCTGGAACATGCGCGCTTCGATGACGGCGACGAGCGTCTCGCCATCGGCGACGTAGGTGGCGAGCGCCGGCGAATGCGACAACGTCGTGATCTCGCCAAACCAATCGCCGGGACCGTAGTCCTTGTGGTGGTAGGGTTCGCGGCCGACGCGTGCTTGCACCGCCTTGATCTGACCGTGCAGGATCATGACGAACTGCGTCGTCAGCGTGCCTTGCGCGACCACATCCTCTTCGTCGCGCAGTTCGAGGAACTGCAAGAACCCTTCACGCGGCTTCGCACCCGGCTCCCATTCGAACGCACCGTCCGTGATCAGCGCCTCGTTGCGCAAACCCTCGAGCAACTCTTCGTCGACATCGGCGAAGAGCGGCATCGCGAGTAGCGCGTCAACCTGATCGGCGGCAGCGGTCATGGGTTAGTAGTAGTAGATGCTAAGGACGTGAATGGTCACGAGTGCCAGCAGCACGACGGAGCACGGCACGTGCAGCAATCGCCAGCCGCGCAGCATGGTTTGATAACGGCCAAGGCGCGCAGCTTCCTTGCGCACGCGGTCCTGTTGGCCCTTGAGCACATCGAGGTCGGACGGCAACGACGCCATCTCCTTGTCGATGGTCTTGACGTCGCCCTTGGCACTCTTGAGCGCCTTCTCGGCCTCTTTCACTGCCTTGGCCAACGCCTTGTCCTTGCTGTCGCCTTTGGCTGCTTTGGCTTGTGCGACTCGTTGCTCAAGGCCGCTCACCTCGGCGAGCGCGGTCTGGCGCCGATCGGGTGCCGACGTCATTGCCGCTTCCGCCGCCTTGACCTTGCGCGCGAAGTGATCGCGTAGACCAAAGGCCTTCTCGATCGTCAGTTCGCGTTCGGCGCGTGTCAGGCAACTCGGTCCAACCGCCCAGAAGATTGCGCCGATCAGGCCACTGCCGATGACGAAGTAGCTGAGTGCGTTGAGCGCGATGCCCATCGTCGTGCCGCAGCGGCCGCCACCGTGGAACCACACGAGCAGCGCGGCGGCGACGCCATACCAGATATGGGCCGACAGCCAGCACGACAGGCGGCCGAGCACGTTGCGCGGCAACACTTCGAGCTTGAGCAGGCCGATGGCGCGACCGTCCTTCTGGATGTCGATGCACAGCACCTTGTTGGTGCCCGTCTTGACCAGGATGTCGCACGCGGCCAACTTGACAGTGTTCTTGCCGGCGATCTCACGACGCGTGATGCGGTTCTGCAGTTCGGTGAGCATCGTCTGCGCTTGCTCGAGCTGGCTCAGCTTCGCTTCCCAGCCGAACTCGGGCGTCAATCGCAAACGGTGCGCAGCTCGGCGCGCGGCGTAGAGCGCCAGGACGAGGTAGGCGGCGACGGCAAACCAACCAGTTGTCAGCAGGAACCAGACGTTGTCATCGGCGCGCGTTCCAAACGGCATTGGCGCGACGAAGTGCCACGCGATGAACGCACCGATCACGAGCAGTGCGACGAGTGCATGCCAGGAACGCAGGAAGCCGAGGTTCATCGTGCAGGCGTGAGGTTCATCCGGCGATCGTCGGGGCGCTACTTCCCGAGTCCAAAGAGTCTGAGGATGCGGGTGAAGAACGAGACCTTGGTGCGCGCGGTGGACACGGCGTTGGCCCAGTCGGCGGGCGACAGCGGCGTGTCACGGAGGATGATCTCGGCGATCGACTGGCTCGCTTCGCTGCGAACCATCTGGCGGATCTCGTTGGCCGTGCTCTTGTCGAGGCGACCGCCGCCGACCAGGACCTGCAGGGCGCGGTCTTCGTCGCGCTTATCCTGCGCGGCCGTCTCGGCGTCCGTGCACAGGAAGATCAGTTGCAGCGCGCCGATACCGATCAGCGAGTTCCGGCGCAGCTGCTGCGCAGTATTGCGTAGGTGGCCACCGTCTACGATGGTGCCGTTCGTGCTGCCCTGGTCGACGAGCGTCCAGTGGGTGCCGTCGAAACGAACTTCGGCGTGGTTCTCCGACACCGATTCGTGCGGCAACAGAACGTCGGCAGTCTCGGCGCGGCCGACCTTGTTGTTGGCCTTCATCAAGCGCACCGGTCGCTTCAGGCCTTCGCCCTTCACGAACAGGCGCGGCGTCGATTGATGCAGTCGCGACTCGACGTCGGTGCCAACCGCGGCTGCGCCCGGAGCCGGCGCCATGTCCTCGGGACGAACGGCGACGGTCTTCGGCTTGTTGGCGTCGAGGGCTGCTGCCGGTGGCGGCGGAGTTGGTTTGGGTGGGGCTGGTGCCGGAGCCGGTGCCGCTGGTGGCGGCGTAGGCTTTGGTGGCGCTGGCTGCGGCGGCGCTGGTTGTGGCGGCGGGGCAGCTTGCGGTGGTGCCGGTTTGGGTGGCGCCGGCTTGGGCGGTGCGGGCTTGGGCGGTGCGGGCTGCGGCGGAGTTGGCTGCGGCGGTTGGCCACCACCGGGTGCCGGCGGAATCGCACCAGGTCGGAACCCCTTCGCCATCGTCTGGCCGAGGTCGGCTGCGCCGAAGCCACCCGTCTCGGGAGTCTGGCCGCCAACGGGCGGGGTGCCCGGCGGAGTGCCCGGAGCGCCCGGCATTGGTGGTTTGGGGCGTTCGTTGGCCGCCGTCTCGCGTCCGACTGGAGGAGTCGCTGGTGGTGGTGTGCCGGGACCGCCAACTCCTGGCGGCCGGAACTCCATCGTGTTCATTGGTGGCGCGGCCGGTGGCGGGGTTGTTGCTGGCGGTGGCGTCACTGGCGGTGGCGTTACTGGCGGTGGCGTCACTGGTGGGGCGGCTGGCGGCGTCGCCGCTGGGCCGCCAACGCCACCGGGACCTGCGACCATCGTCGCGTCCATCGGTTCGGGTGGGGCCGGCTTCTTGTCGACGGTGGTGTCGGCCGCCTGCAACACGAACGTGGTCTTGCCGCATGCGATCGTCTCGCCGGCACCAAGTGTCGTGCTCTCGCCAATCTTGATCGCACGTTGATCGACGCGCGTTGGATTGGTTGCGCCGAGGCTTTCGAGAACGACGAAGCCTTGGTTGACGCCGATTCGGAATTGCTTGCGTCCGACCTCTTCGTCATCAACGGTCAAGTCGACGCTGCGAGAGCGACCGACGATGATCGGATCGTTGAGAGGAACAATTCGCGGCTCCTTGCCGGGTTCGCGTACGAGCAGCTGGAATCGTGGCATTGCGACTGCGATCGGATGCTAATGCGAAGCGTTGCGGGTTGCGAATACGGGAGCGGGAAACTCCGGTGACATCCACCGTGAAAGTTCTTTCCACCCGCTCGTTGCATCGCTCCAATGCACTCGCTCTCGGTCGGAACATGCCCATGAGGATCGAATGACGCTTCGGGTTCGTTGCAGTGCGAGTCGTTTTACGCGGCCGCCAAAGCGAGGTCTCTTGTCCAGTCTCAACACCAGTTCGCTGCTCGGTGTGTGTGTGTTGGTTGCGACGGCGTCGGTGATGCCGACCCAGCAACTGGCGGCACAGCAACCATCTTCGTCTCCAGGGGCCGGGTCTCCTCAGGCTCCACCGGACTTCCTGCCGATCCAATCGCGCTGGTTTGCCCCTGGTCGACCCGTCAGCGGCGTGCAGCCGCCGGAGTATTCGATCAATACACGGGCCAACCCGTGGAACCCCTACCGCCAGAACGTGCTGAAGGGCGACTTCCCGATGTTCGGGGAGGACCTGTTCTTCGCGTTCACGGCGACCAACCGGTTGTTCTACGAAACGCGCAGCGTGCCGACGGGGTCCGGGATCACCGGTCCTGCGGGCAACGTGAAGCAGACGTTCTTCGGCGACTCCGAGCAGACGTTCCTGCAGAACGATCTCGCACTGTCGTTTGACCTGTTCCGCGGCCAGCAGGCGTTCAAGCCGGTTGATTGGCGGATCCGGATCACGCCGGTGTTCAACTACACGAAGTTCGAGATCGAAGAAGTCGGTGGCGTCGTCATCGACCCGGCGCAGGGCACGAAGCGCGAACGCGGCGATGTCACGCTGCAGGAGGCGTTCCTCGAGTACCACCTGTTCGATTGGACGGATCGATACGACTTCGCGAGCCTCGAGATCGGCGTGCTGCCGTTCCGCAGTGACTTCCGCGGCTTCATCTTCGAAGACGTCAACCTCGGCGTGCGCTTCTTCGGCAACGCCAGCAACAACCTCTGGCAATACAACCTCGCGGTCTTTGATCAGCTCGACAAGGACACCAACTCGCAGTTGGTTCGTTACGAGGATCGTGATCAGACGGTGGTGGTTGCCAACGTGTATCGCCAGGACTGGCCGGTGCTCGGTTACACGAGTTCCGCGTCGTTCCACTACAACGCGGATCGCCGCGGAGTGGAGTTCGATGACAACCGCTTCCTGATTGCACCGAAGCCGATTGGTGTCTTCGGTCAGGATCAGCGCAACAAGGTTGATGCCTACTATCTCGGTTGGGCTGGCGAAGGCCACTTCGGCCGATGGAACATCACGCACGCGCTGTATCAGGTGTTTGGCGAAGAGTCGCAAAACGAAATCGCGGCGCAGAAGGTCGACATCGATGCACGCTTTGCCGCGCTCGAGTTGTCGTATGACATCGACTGGTGGCGGCCGCGCGCGTTCTTCCTCTACGCGTCGGGTGACAGTGATCCACTCGACAGCGATGCCAACGGCTTCGACGCAATCGTCGATGCGCCCAACTTTGGTGGTGGCCAGTTTTCGTTCTGGAACTCGCAGGCACTCAAGTTGGTTGGCACGGGCTTGACGCAGCCCGGCAGTTCGCTCGCCGACTTGCAGACTAGCAAGACGCAAGGTCAAGCCAACTTCGTCAACCCCGGTGTCATCTTGTTTGGTGCCGCCGCCGACCTGGAGTTGACGCCGAAGTGGCGCTCGCAGGTTGGCTTTACCTACCTGCGCTTCGACAAGACCAACTCGGTTGAGTTCTTGCTGCAAGCGGATGACGTCGACAAGTCGATCGGCACCGAAGTGTTCATTGGGACGCAGTATCGGCCGTTCTTGACGAACAACGTCATCCTTCAGTTCGGCGCCTCGGCGCTGTTCCCCGACGATGGCTTCGGTCGTGTCTACGACTCGGATGACATCGTCTACAACGTCTTCACCAACATCCTCACCACCTGGTAGTCATGTTTGCATCCTCAAACAATGTGTCGCGTTCGCGGCGTGGCGTGGTGCTCGGTCTGACGGCCGTGCTGGTTACTTCGGTCAGTGTTGGCTTCTCTTCGTGTGATACGAACATCACGTCGCGGCCGACTGGCTTTGTGTCTGGTGGGCCCGCGACTCCGCTGACTGCGGTCGAGGTGGATCGGATCATTCGTCGGGCGATCGAGTCCATCAATTCACCGATCATGCATGTGGCTGTCACGGATCGCACTGGCGACATCCTTGGCGTCTACAGCTCGATACTTGGCGGGACCCAAGGCAACCAAGATGAGGCCAACATTGCGGTTGGCCTCGCGCGGACGACCTCGTACTTCTCGAACAGCCAAGCGCCGTTGTCGTCCCGGACCGTGGAGACACTCGGTGCATTCCACTTCCCGCCGACGTTTGCTTCTGAATTCATTCAGTCGCAACTGGCTATCAGTACGGGCCCGACCCAGGCCGGCGCATCGCCTAACGCTGCAGACGACACCAGCGTGATTCCGCCGCGTCGTCGGATCACCGGTGTTGCCGGCACACCGCCGGCTCCGTTGTGGCAGATCAACTCGACGAACCGCGGCGCCTGGATTGCAGATCCAACGCCACTTGCACCTGGGTTTGAGTCGACAGAAAACGTGACCGTGCCGGTGACGGCCTACAACCGGAACCAGACCTTGGTTGGGTTTCCTGAGGACCCTGGCGCCGACCCGGCTGAAGACCTGAACAACCGCTTCTTCCTGCCGTCTCGAAGCATCGCGGACACGAACAACAACTTTAATGCGGGGGACCCTGGCAACTTCCCCGGCGACGCCAACTTCGATCCAACGGCGGGCATCGTCTTGTTGCCCGGCGCCGTTCCGTTGTTCAAAGCAAATGCAGCCGGTGTGCCACGTCTTGTGGGAGGTGTTGGGGTCTACGTGTTGGATCCTGCCTTCGCGCTGACGCCAACTCCCATCGTTGAAGAGGCAGAATACGCCGCGATCAGAGGGGCTTCTGGTTCTGGGGGGCCTGGCGACCCCAACTTCTTCTTCGATGGCATTCCGTTCTCCGGCCAAATCACGATCGTTGGCATCACGCTGCCATACGTGAAGCAGACGACGCTCCCGGAGGGCCGCAGCGCTGGCGTCTTTCCGCGCCCTGGTGGTGGCTTCGAAACCGTTTTCGGAGCTTCCAATACTCGTCGCGGGCGTGCGGATCCGTTCGGCTATCTGATTGGACCGCGCCAATCGGGGACCCCTGCAGCCGGCAGTGATGAAATCGGTGGCCTGACAACAAGCAACGTTCGCACGATCATCAATCAGGTCGTTGCAAGCGCGGACATCACTCGCGCTCAGGTCCGTTTGCCACTCGGTAGTTCGGCGCGTGTCATCGCGACCATCGTCGACAATCGCGGTTTGATCCTCGCGCACTTCCGCATGGAAGACACGTTGTGTGACGCCATCGACGTTGTGCCGGCGAAGGCACGGTCGACGGTCTACTTCTGTCGGCCGGGTGGTCCATTCTCGACGGCGACGAGCAACTCCGGCTTCGACTTCCCGTTCGGCGATGCGTGGGATGGCTTCCCGGTTGATCCGACTGGCCAGAACCGCGGCATCGCGTTGACGACCCGAACGCTCGGCTTCTTGTCGCAGCCGTTCTACCCGCCGGGCATCGGCAACACGTTTAGTCAGGCCGAATACATCGCTGGCCTGCCCTACACGCCGAGTTCGCCATACGTCCCGACGACCGCGAACACACCGCCGGGCCCGTTGCTCAACCTCGCGTTGCTCAACCAGCTTCCAGCCCAGGTTGATCGCTGGGGCAACGAACCGGCTGACGCGGGCTACCACAACGGCCTGACGTTCTTCCCCGGCTCGGTCCCGCTCTATAAGCCGGACATCAACGGCATCCCGCAACTCGTCGGCGCTCTCGGCGTCTCCGGTGACGGCGTCGAGCAGAACGACCTGATCGCCTTCGAAGGCGGCGCCGGCTTCGAACCGCCACCGGAACTCCGCATCGACAACTTCACGTTCGACGGCGTCGCGCTGCCCTACCTGAAGTTCCCGGAGACCCCGCGCTAGCGCCGGCGGTACGCAGGGTCTTCGCCGCGTGCGGCGAATAAGTGGACTTCGTTCCAGGCACCGTACGGTCACTTCCGATGAGACGGGCATGCCGTCGGTGTTGCAGAACGGGCTCGCGCTGTTGCGTGCGCCTGCGATCGAAGTCGGCTTCGCCCTGCGTTCGGTGCTGCGGTGGAGCCGCGGCGCACCGGTGCTCACCGACACCGCCGACGGCGAAACGTTCGGCTGGGCCGAACCCGAGCATCGTGCCGCCCTCGAGCAGCGTCTCGATGTGCTGCGCGAGCAGTTCACGCTCGATCACTTCGCTGCGACCCAGGCGCCCGACGTTCGTAGCCGCAACTTCGCGCGCCTCGAGCAGCTCGAGCAGCTGAGCGACGGACTCACCATCCCGACGGGCCCCGACGGGGTCGTTCGCGCCGCGGATTTCGGCTGCGGCGATTTTCATTACGCGGCCGCCCTCCAGCAGTGGTTGGCGCGTCATCAGGGCGCGGCCGAGCCCACGGAACCCCGCCGCGTCGTCCTGCGCGGCCTCGAGCTCGACGGCCACGGAATCTACCGCGACGGCCATTCCCGCGCCGACCACGCCCGCGCCCGGGCCAGCGCCGCGGCGGTCGAGGGCAGTCTCGTGCAATTCGAAGTTGCCGACGCCGCCCATTCCCGCCTGCCGGAACAGGACGTCGTGAGCCTGTTCTTCCCGTTCTTGACCGCCTACGCCTGCCTGTCGTGGGGGGCGCCGCTGTCGCGGCTCCGGCCCGGCAAACTGCTCGAACGGGCTGTGCAATCGGTGCGACCGGGCGGTTGGCTGCTCGTTGCCAACCAGACCGAGGGCGAAAACCGGCGGCTGAACCGGATGATGGAAGGTCTACCGGTCGTGCGAATAGCCCGCTGTCTGTTCGCCACGGACATGGTTCCGGACGCTGCGCGGACCCAGGATCAGGTCGGATCCTTGTGGCAGCGGCAGGTGACAGTCCCACCTGGCATGCACTCCGGGTAGACTGTCCGCCCTGGTTCGCCCCAGTCCCCACCTTCGCGAGCCAGTTGCCGACGCATGTACACCCTGCAGATTCTCGACGCCGGCCAAACCTTTCTGCACTCGCTAGGGGAGCAGTCCATCTCTCTTGGCTCGGCAGAAGGTGCGAACGTTCGCTTGCGCGAATCGGGCGTGGCCACAATTCACGCTCGCATCGACCCGCATCCGGAAGGCATTCGCCTGACCGCGGAGCCCGATTGCGAAGTGCTCGTCAATGGTTCCCCCGTGACCCAGGCCGAACTCAATCTCGGTGACCGCGTCGAAGTCGGTCGCGCCGTGATGATCGTCGGGCGCACGGTGGCTCGCGCAGCTGAGCCCGAAGATGTGTTGGAGAGTGTTGTGCCGCGGACTCCGCGCACGCGCCGGCCGCAGAAGAGTTCGAGCAAGCTGGTGCCGATCGCCGTTGGCGTATTGGCGCTGGTCGCGGTCGGCTTCATGGCGACGCAGGGCGACGACTCGGCCGAGATTCGTGGCCGCCTCGGTGACGTCGAGCACGCGCGCGCGGGTGGCGATCTCGACAAGGCGCGGCAGGAATCGGCGCGCCTGCGCAAGGAATGGGCGCTGGCGACCGACGATCGTTTGGCCCGCTTGGACAAGCTCGATGCGGCGATCGTCAAGACTGAGGCGACCCACGCAGAGCTTACTGCCAGGATCATCGAGTCCGACGAAGACGTCACCTACGCGCAGTGGCAGCAAGAACTGCAACGACTCGAAGCGCGCGGTGCGCCCGACGAGCGCGTAGCTGCTCGCAAGTTGCGCTCACGTTTGCGCGCGACGCTGCGTCAGCGCACCGAACGTTTGCAGCAGTTGGCCATCCAACAAAACGGTGGTGCTGCACGAGCGACCGGTGGCGACAACGTGTCGGCGACCGGCAGCAATCCAGCTGGTGCTAGCGATGACAACGACAACGCAGTGGTCGTAGCGACGCCCGCCGAGAAGGCGCAGCAGATCGCTACTTCCGAGATCGAGCGACTCTGCGACGACGGCCACTACGCGCAGGCGTTGTCGTTGACGCAGGAAGCGCTCGGTCAGGCTGCCAACCCCGAGGAAGTTCGCGCGCTGCAGCGCACCGAAGCGTCGGTGCGCCAGAAGGCGGTCGTCGGGATGAACGAGCTCATTGCCAACTCGCGCCGTTCGGAGCGCGATGGCCGCCTGCAGCATGCGTTGACCTTGTTGCAGACCGGTCGCCACAACTACCCGTCGAGCTCGGCCTTCAAGCCATTGGGCGAAGAAGTGTTCCGCCTGCAAGAGACCGTGCGCATCGCCGAGCAGCTTGCTGCCGCGAAGGCTGCGCGCGAGGCTGCGGCGCCGCCGGCAAAGCCTGGCAAGGTCGATGAACAGACGCGCCTGAAGACCCTCGAAAGCCTGCGCAGCCACATGGCGTCGGTGCGTGCCGCCGAGGATCGCGGCGACTTCACCGAGCAGGCCAGGTTGCTGCGCGAAGCAGCCGAAGGTGTGCGTTCGCGCGATAACGAGTTTGCCGATCGTTTGGTTAGTCAGGCCGCGGATGCGGACCTGCTCGCCGGTTGGAATGAGGCCGTTGTCGCCCACATGCAAGACGGCAAGGAAGTGATCGTCAGCGATCGCAATGGCCGCGAGTGCAACTTCGTTCGCGTCGATGGTCGTCGCATCATCACGAAGCTCGAGGGCGTTGAGCTGCCGCTCGATTGGACCGAGGTCGACGGGGCTTCGATGCTCGAGTTGGCCAAGCGTCTCAAGGCGACTGGTCCGGTCGCGATGGGCCTCGCTTCGCTGCTGTATCGCAACGGCGACAAGCAGGAAGCCGAGACCGTCTTGATCGGTGTCATTCGTGCCGATGACAAGATGCAGCCCAAGGTCGATCGCCTGTTGGCGCGCGGCCGTGGCGAGCCTGCCGGCGATTACGGCTACGTGCTGCGCAAGGGTGAGTTCGTCTCGCTGCGCAAGATCGAGTTGCAGAAGATCAGCAAGCGACTGATCGGTAAGCTCGACTCGGCGATGCGCAGCAAGGATCGCAACGCTCGCGGCATCTTCGTCAGGAAGACGCTGCAAGGCGATCGACTGCAGGCCGACGCGCTCGTGTTTGCGATGCGCGATCAGGTGACGAAGTATCACGACCGCATCGCCAAGAGTGGCGTCAAGAAGCAGGTCGCCAAGCTGGTCGCCGACCGTGAGCGTCTCGACGCCGCGCGCAAGCACGCCAAAGACCTCATCTACGATCAGACCCGTTACTTCTACCCCTACAAGCCGCCGGCGGTGTCCGGTGAGAAGCACGCCGAATACAACCGCGTGCAGGCCGAGGTCAACGAACGAGTGGCCGCGCTGCGCAAGGTGTGGGACGGTTCGAAGGCCAAGGTGCGCGTGCCGAAGCAACTTGGTCAGGACCTCGAGCAACTCGAGTGGCTCGCGATGCAGTTGGCGCGCCTCGGCGGTCTGCCTGACGGTGAGTCGAGCGCTTCGATTCTGGAACCACACGCATGGGCACGTGCGTTGGAGCCGGGCACGATGGTGACGCTGCAGAACTTCTGTCTGACGCCGTTGGAGCGCGACACGCGGGCCAGTTGGCGTCTGATCGAGGCCTACAACGAGGCCGCCAAGGATGACTTCTCAACGGCAGTCAACCAGCTGTTGCGCATCACCAACGCCTACCGCGCGATGTTTGGCCACCGCCCGTTGGCGGCCGTCGTCAGTGCTTGCGCCGGTTCGCAGGGCCACGCCGACGAGATGTCGCGCCTCGGTTACTTCTCGCACACGTCACCTGTTGCAGGCCGCCGTTCGCCGCGCGACCGCATGCGTTTGGCGGGCTACATGTTTGGCGTCAGCGAGAACATCGCGATGGTCGGCGGTGCGCTCGGCGCGCACAACGCGTGGTGCCGTTCTTCGGGTCACCATCGCAACCTGCTGATGGCGAGCCATCGCGAAATCGGCATCGGTGCCAATGGCCGCTACTGGGTCCAGAACTTCGGTTCTGGCGAAGTGCACAAGACGCATCCTGCGTGGGACGCTGTAAACCAGCGTTGATAGGCATACGCAGTTGAGGGACGAACTCGAGATTGTCGCCGCTGACGGCGCCCGCAAGCTGGTCGTCGTTGCGCACAAGCCGCACGTCATCCAGGACCTTAGTGTTCGCGTGGTGCCGCTCGAGAACAGTGTGCGCGTCGAGCCGTTGTTCGGCGATGACGTGCTGCACCTCGACGGCGAGGATGTCGTCAGCAAGGAACTGTTGGCTGGCGAGTTCCTGGTCATCAACAACGTCAGACTGCGCTGGCTCGGCAGCAAGCCGGGGCGTGCCGATGCTGGCACGAAGTCGATCAGCAAGCCGATCAGCAAGTCGATGGGGGCGCAGAAGAAGTCGGCACCAAAGGCGAAGTCTGCCGAATCCTACGAGCCCGTTTCGACGAGTCGGCATCGCCCGCGGGGCGCCGATGAGCCGCGCGCCAGCCAGCGCATGCGGCGTGCCCCCAAGAAGACGAACTGGCTGCCGGCGTCGGCGATCACCGCTGCGCTTCTGGTGATCGCGATGTTCGTCGTGCAACGCTTGAGCGACTCGACGTGGCCGCATTCGCCGAAGCACTTCGTCGAGTTGGCGCAGGCGCAGTACGACAACAACGATCCGCAGCGGGCGCTCGAGACGTTGGCGTTTGCGTTGCGCGATGCGACCGGCGAAACGCGCGAGCAAGCCGAGGAACTCGAGAAGGACATCCGGCGCATGATGCTCGAGCAGGCATCGGCGTTGCAGGTTTCTGATGCGCGCTACGAACTCGACCTCATCAAGTCGTTCGTCTCGCGCTACCTCAAGAGCACCGAACGGCCGGCTGCTCGCGAATGCGTGCGCCTTTGTGATATCTGGTTGGAGAGCTTCCGCAGCGCATGCGATGGCCACTCCCGCGGCCAGGCGGTGTTGACCGAGCTGGAGTCGATTCGCAGTCGCTATATCAGCGCCGCGGCCCCCGGCTCACCCGAGACGCCGGCCGACGTCATCTTCGCGGCGCGGTCGCGGTTGCGCTTTCAATGGCGCGACTACAAGGGGGCGTTCGCCGCTCTGGATGCGTTCTTGGCCCGCAACGCCGGCGACGAGGCCGTGACCAAGGAGCGCAAGAAGCTGCTCACCGAAGGCGACGAGTGGTTGCAGAAGCAGCTGCGCCGGCTCGACCGGCAACTCGAACGCGGCGACCTCGACAACGCCGAGCAGGACCTCGGCAGGATGGATAAGTGGGTCGTGATCCCGGAGTGGCAAGAGGTCATCGACGAGCGGCGTTCTCGCCTGCAGGCGCTGCTCAAGACGGACGGCTAGCCTCTACTCGCTGCGGCACTGCCCCAGGATCTCACGCGCCGCTGCCGTTGCGACCTGATCGCCCGAGGCCACACGTTGTCGCGCTTCGGCCAGCGCTTCTTTGGCCTTCGGCATCGCGAGGAACTCGGCGAGCAGCGTGTCCTGCAACGTGCGGTCCAGCCACTCGACGGCTTGCTGGCTGCGACGTTCGGCCAACGCGCCGCTGGCCGTGCGCTTCGCGATCTCTGTCTCGACGCTCTGCCAGAGCGTGTCGATGCCAACCTTGGTCGTCGACGAGCCGGTGAGAACCGGCGGCGCATGTTCGCCCGAGTGCAGAATGCGCATCGCCAACAGGCATTGTTGCGCCGTGCGGTTGGCCGCCGGCAAGAGGTCGCCATCGGCCTTGTGCACAAGCACACCGTCAGCCAGTTCCATCACGCCGCGTTTAATGCCCTGCAACTCGTCGCCGGCCGCCGGCGACAACAGCACCAGGAAGAAGTCGACCATGTTGTGCACGGCGACTTCGGACTGACCCGTGCCGATCGTTTCGATCAGCACCACTTCGTGGCCGGCAGCCTCGCACAGCAACATCGCTTCCTGCGTGCGGCCAGCAACTCCGCCGAGAGTGGTGCCGCCCGGCGATGGCCGGATGAACGCGTTTTCGTGGCGGCTCAGTTCGTCCATCCGCGTCTTGTCGCCGAGGATGCTGCCGCCGGTGACTGAAGAACTGGGATCGACGGCGAGTACTGCCAAACGCTTGCCAGCCTCGCAGAGCTGCAGGCCGAGCGTCTCGATCAGCGTGCTCTTGCCGACGCCCGGGGCGCCGGTAATGCCGATGCGAACGGACTTGCCGCAGTGCGGCAGCAGCTCGCGCAACAGGGCTTCGGCCGCCGTCTGGTCCTCAGGTCGACGGCTTTCGACGAGCGTGATGCCGCGCGCCAACGCGCTGCGGTCGCCTTCCAGGATGGAGTTGGCTAGGTCGTTGCTGGATGCCACGCGGACACGCTAGTGGCCCAACCGGTCCGTCGCCACAACCTAGGCACCATCGGCGATGCAGCGCTTACCTCGGTGAAACCCCTAAGGGAAATCTCCATAGGGTGATGTGCTGCCTGCGGTCGATGAGTGGACCAAGCTCATGATGTCGGCCGGCACCCCAGAAAACGAAACCCAGCGTCTACAGACGTTGTACGAGTGTCAGGTTCTCGACACCGATCCAGAACCGATCTACGACGACATCACCCGGTTGCTCGCGTTGACGTGCGACATGCCGATGGCCGTCGTGAGCTTGCTCGACGACGACCGTTCGTGGTTCAAGTCGAAGGTCGGCATGCCGGTCGACGAAGTGCCGCGCGAGATCTCGCCGTGTTCGCACGCGATCCTGCACGAAGAAATCTTCGTGGTGCCCGACACGCATCAACACGAGGCACTCCACGACAACCCGTTGGTCACGGGTGGGCCCAAGCTCCGTTCGTTCGCCGCGACGCGCATCGTCATGGCCAACGGTCATGCGATCGGCCTCGTCGCGGTCATGGATGTGCGGCCGCGGGAGCTGACCCGCGATCAGCGTGAAACGCTGTTGGCGATGGGGCGCCAGGTTGCGAGCCACCTCGAATTGCGTCGTCGCATGCTCGAGAAGGAACGCGATCGCCAGCGCCTCGAGAGCGTTCGCGAGCGACTCGATCTCGTGGTCGAAGCAGCCTGTGAAGGCATCTGGGACCTCGACCTCGGCCTACGTTCGATGTTCTTGTCGCCGCGCGTGTTCGACATGCTCGGTCTGTCGAGCACGAGTGGTCAGGTGCCGTTGTCCGGGATCTGGCCGATGGTGCATCCCGAAGACCGCCGCCTGGTCGTGCGTGAGATCGTGCAGCAGCTGCGCAAGGGGCGCACGGTCGAGTGCGAGTTCCGTTGCCGGCATTCCGGCGATGGGTGGCGGTGGTTCCGCGCACGGGCGATCTCGGTCGATACCGGGTCGCGCGAATCGCGACGCCTCGTCGGTTCGCTGAGCGACATCGACGAGCACCGTAAGTCACAAGAACACTTGCAGCGTGTCTCGCGCCTGCTCGCCGAATCGCAGGCGCTTGGCCACATTGGCGGCTGGGAACTCGACCTCGCGACCGGCGAACTGTTCTGGACTGCGGAAACCTATCGCATCCACGACACGACTGCCGAGACCTACGATCCGACGCTGCAAAGCGCGCTCGACTTCTTCACCGAGTCGGCCAGGCGGCAGATGCGTGCCGCGATCGAAGACGCCGTCGCTCGTGGTCGCGCGTTCTCGCTCGACGTCGAGATGGTCACGGCACGCAACCGGACGATCTGGGTGCGCGCCACCGGTGGTGCGGTGTTCAGTCAAGGTGCGGCCGTTCGGGTTCTCGGCGCCATCCAAGACATCACGTCGCAGCGCCGCTTCGACGAAGAACTGCTGCAAGCGAAGGAAGCCGCCGAAGCCGCGAGTGTCGCCAAGAGTGCGTTCCTGGCCGCGATGAGCCATGAGATCCGTACGCCGATGCACACGGTGCTCGGCTACACGGACATGCTCCGCGATACGAACCTCGAAGAAGAGCAGCGCGAGTGTGTCTCCGTGATCGCCAGCGCCGGCAACTCACTGCTGCGCCTGATTGATGACATCCTCGACTTCTCCAAGGTTGAAGCCGGCAAGATGGTGCTCGAGCGCACGTCGTTCGACATCCAACGAGTGGTCGGCGACGTGGCGCGCATGATGCAGCCACAAGCCAACGTGAAAGGGGTCGAGGTCAAGGTCGACGTGCCGGGGCCAGAACCACTGCAGGTGTTTGCCGACCCGCAACGCGTACATCAGATCCTCGTCAACCTGGCTGGCAACGCAGTCAAGTTCACATCCGCGGGCAGCGTGATCCTCGCAGCTTCGGTTGCCGACGGCCGCGTGCGCATTGCCGTCAAGGACAGCGGTATCGGCATCTCCGAAGAAGGCCTCGCGAAGCTCTTTGGTGACTTCGTGCAAGTCGACTCGAGCTCGAAGCGCAAGTTCGGTGGCACGGGCCTCGGCCTCGCAATCAGCAAGCAACTGGTCGAAGCCATGGCTGGCCAGATCGGCGTCGACAGTGAAGTCGGGGTTGGTTCCGAGTTCTGGTTTGAACTACCGGCCGCCAACGCTGCGGACGTTGAGACGCGCGCCGAAGGCAGTGATGGTGTGGACGCGTCGGTTGACGAAGATGCGATCCGCGATCGCAGGGTCCTGGTTGCCGAAGACAACCGCATGAACCTGCGATTGGCAGTGCGCGTGCTCGAGAGCTTCGGCCTCAAGGTCGACACTGCCGTTGATGGTGACCGTGCCGCGACACTCGTTTGCGAGAACCGCTACGACGTGGTGTTGATGGACTGCTTGATGCCGGGCGTCGATGGCTTCGAGGCAACACGTCGGATCCGCGCGCACGAAGAGGGCAGCGAGAAACGCACCCCGATCATCGCGCTGACCGCCAACGCGCTGCCGGAAGATCGCGAGACCTGCATGAATGCGGGGATGGACGACTTCGTGAGCAAGCCGTTCACGCGGCAGGCGCTGCACCAGGCGATCATGCGCTGGTTGGCGCAGACGGTTTCGTAGGCTCTCGCGGTAGTCAGTAATGCCCCGGCACCCCGGTCCACTGTGACGCGCTGCGCAGTCGTAGTAGCATCCGGTCGATGAAGGGTGCCCCGAAGAAGATCGTTCCGTCAATTCTGTCCGTGTCCGTGGCGTGTGCGTTGCTGGCGGCAACCCCGCTCCACGCGCAGTGCGACCTCACGCCGACCACGGTGCAGCCCGGGGGCAGTGACGGACCGGTTCGCGCAATCTCCTTCTCGGCCAGTGGCGACGCGATCGTCGCTGGCTCGTTCACCAACATTGACGGCGTTGCCGTCAGCAACATCGCGCGGTTCGACGGCACGACCGTTCACGCCATGGGCGCAGGCCTGACAGGCCAGCCGCCGTGGGCGATCCTGCCACCGAATCCGACGGCCAACGCGCTAACGCATCTTGCCAATGGCGACCTGGTCGTTGCCGGGCAGTTCGTCACGGCGGGCTCGACCGTGTGCAACAGCATTGCTCGTTGGGATGGATCGAACTGGTCCGCGATGGGAACTGGCGTCGACTACTACGTCTGGTCGCTGCACACGATGCGCAACGGCGATCTGATCGTTGGCGGTGCGTTCACCACGATCGACGGCGTGCTCGTCAACGGCATTGCCCGTTGGGACGGATCCTCGTGGTCGTCGATGGGCGGTGCCGCCGGTGGCTTGTTCGGACCGGCCATCTTCGACATGGCCAGCGCACCAAACGGCGACCTCGTTGTCGTCGGCAGCTTCACCAGCATCGGTGGCGTGCCCGCTAATGGCGTCGCGCGTTGGAACGGTAGTTCGTGGTCCGCGTTCGGCACGAAACTCATCGGCCCCTTGCTGGGTGACGGCGACGTCGAGGTGTTGGCCAACGGCGATGTCGTCGTCTCCGGTGTCTTGGCGCTCAACGGCGTCACCACCTTCCTCGCACTCTGGGATGGTTCAAATTGGACTTCGATTGACAGTGCGGGCGAACTCTGGCCGCGCGCCTTGTTGGCGATGCCCAATGGCGACCTGATTACCCACGGGCAGTACCAGGTCGGTGGTGCACCGACGCCGTTGGGTCGGTTCGACGGTAGCTCGTGGTCACCGCTCGCTGGCGTCGCTGATGGTCCGGTGCTGACGATTGCACGTGACGCTCATGGCCGCCTCATGTTTGGTGGCACGTTCACCACGGCCGCTGGTGTCGCTGAGCCCAACCTCGTGCAGTTGCAGACGACGTGCCTTGCCGACGTCCATGCGTTTGGACCATGGTGCAGTAGCTCTGGTGGCGGCAACGATCTCGCTGCGATGACGACGCCGTGGGTCGGAGCAACGTTCCGGGCCGAAGCGACTGGGTTGCCGAACTTCGGTTTTGCCGCGGCGATCACGGGCTTCGGCAGCACGTGCGAGTTCTTGAACAGCTTGTTGCCGTTGGCCGATTCGCAGTGCTTCCTGCTCGTGGAACCCGACTTCTTCGAGCTCGGTGTGATCCAGAGCGGGATGTTCGAAACGGAGATCGAGGTTCCGAACATTCCGAGTGCCGCAGGGCTGACGGTGTTCCATCAGGTGTTGCCGTTTGAGACGACTGCGCAAGGTGCGTGGGTCACGACGACAGCGACGAATGCGTTGGAGCTCACGCTCGGGCACTTCTAGGGGGCTGACTTCCTTCGGCTTCGCTTCAACCCACGCTTGTTTGCGCGCAGGTCGCGACGGGTCGACAGGCGAATGGGCGTTCCTTCGTGTAGGAACATCGCCCATCGCACGAGATCGACGGGCAAGAGGATGGTGTCGATCGCGAGATCGAGTGGGAGTGAGAAGAGCGCGTTGGCTTCGTTCAAGGAGGATACGGCTCCAAGAATCGAGCCGTGCCAGGGCCGCTGGAACATCAGCGCGTCCTCGACGACGGCTGCGTACGGAAACATGTGCCGTCCGCTCTTGGTGAATCGCGTAACCATCGTGCCGCATCCGCTAGTGGGGATGGTCAGGGCGAGTGCCAGGAGAATGCTTGGTGAAGAGCGGCGCATTGAGGGGCATCGTCGACGTTACACGACACAACCGTCGGCGACCGAGGTGTGATTGCGCTCGCATGCTACAGTTTTGACCGACGGATGAACCGCAATGGGCCTGACTCGTTGCGGCCGAAGGAGATTCATCATGACTAGACGCTTGTCGCAATCGTTCGTTCTTCTGGCGCTCACATGCAGCCTGGCAACGACTGCCGTCGCACAGCGCAAGGAACTGGCGGGCCTGCCTCAAGATGCCGAGGCGATCACGCAGATGTTGCCGAACGACCCCGATCCGTTTGAGCAGATTAAGCTTCCCGGCAAGGGTCGTGTGCGCGCCGTTGCGTGTGGCAAGGCCAACCTGTGGCTCGTGCGCGATGAACTCATCGTCATGACGGCCAAGCGCCGCAAGGTGCAGAAGCGCTTGCCTGTGCCCGAGGGGTTGCTCGCCTTGACCGCTGACGATCGGTTCTTGTACGTGCTCGAGAAGGGCGCCGTCGTGGTCATGGATCCCGTTGCTGTCAAGGAGGTGCGGCGGATCAAGTTGCCCGAGTACGGCGATGCGCCATCAGCAATTGCGGTTCACGGCGACGAACTGTTCGTGACAGGGGCTCGTCAGATGGCCGTGATCAACAAGCGCACTGGGGAGTCACGCAAGTCCCGCGCGCCATCCCGATCTGTGTGCTGGCTGGCGAGCGACGGAAGTCAGTTGTGGGGTGGTGCACTGCATGGCTTCGGTCGGGTCGATCCCAAGAAGCCTGGCATGTTGCAAGTGCCACGAGGGTTGCCACATCAGTACCAGCGTGGGCTCGCGACCTTTGTCGAGGGGCGGCTACTGGTGATCAAGAACCGCGACCGTGACGGCAAACGGGTTACTGCCGGACTGGTCACCGTGAAGAGAACACTGCCGCGAGAGTATCTGACGATCAGTTTGCATCGCGGCCAGACGGGAGTGCGGTACGAAGTTGGCCCCAAGCCGATCGCGTCGGCAGACAAGGTGGTGCAGGAACTGGAGCGCATTCACGCGGATCCGAGTAGCAAGGTTCCTGGGCCTGGCGGCAAGCCTGCTCTGATGCCCTTGATGATCGTCGTCTATCCAGATGTGACGGTGGCCGAGCTGGGGGTCGCGTGGGACCTCGTGAATGCGGCTGGTTGGAGCGACGTCTACTGCATCAGCTCTCAGGCCAGGGCGCGACCCGCGGAGCCACCGGCACCGCCGCCACCACCGGTTCGAGTGAAGCGGCGGTGAACACGGGTTCGCCTGTTGGTGATCGGTGGGGCTACTGCTTCTCGAGCAAATCCAACAGCGCTACCGCCGCCGTCGGAATCACAGTACCCGGCCCGAACACCGCCGCGACTCCCTTCGCGTGCAGCTCCTCGGCATCCTGCTGCGGGATGACGCCGCCAGCAACGACAAGGATGTCCTCACGCCCAAGCTTCTTCAGTTGCGCGATGAGTTCTGGCACCAACGTCTTGTGACCACCGGCGAGGGTGCTGATGCCGCAGATGTGCACGTCGTTTTCGATCGCCTGGCGCGCGACTTCATCGGGTGTCTGGAACAGTGGGCCGATGTCGACGTCGAAGCCCATGTCGGCGAATGCACTCGCGATCACCCGCGCGCCGCGGTCGTGACCGTCCTGACCCATCTTGGCGACGAGCATGCGCGGACGGCGGCCTGTCTTCTCCAGGAACGTGTTGCTGCGGCGTTGGGCTTCGTTGAGTTCGGTCATCGATTTGCCGGCAGCAGCATACACACCGGCGACCGTCTTTGGGTTGGCCGTATGGCGGCCGAAGACCGCTTCGAGTGCCGATGACACTTCGCCGACCGTGGCGCCCTTCGAGACGGCATCGACGCTGAGGCCGAGCAGGTTGGCGTCACCCTTGGCGCCGTCAGTGAGGGCTTGCAGCGCAGCTTGTACTGCGTCTTCGTCGCGGTCCTTGCGCAGCTGTTCGAGGCGTTCGATCTGCGATTTGCGAACAGCCGTGTTGTCGATCGACAGGATGTCGAGCGGCTCCTGTTGCTGCGGCATGTACTTGTTGACGCCGACGATGGTCTCTTCGCCGGAGTCGATCGCTGCCTGGCGGCGAGCGGCCGATTCTTCGATGCGCAGCTTGGGCAGGCCGGCTTCGATTGCCTTGGTCATGCCGCCGAGCTCTTCGATCTCTTGGATCAGTACCCACGCCTTTTGCGCGAGTTCGTCGGTGAGTGCTTCGACGTAGTGCGAACCGGCGAGTGGGTCGGCCGTGTGCGTGACGTGACTCTCCTCTTGCAGGATGAGTTGCGTGTTGCGGGCAATGCGTGCGGAGAAGTCCGTTGGCAGTGCGATCGCTTCGTCGAGTGCGTTGGTGTGCAGCGACTGTGTACCGCCGAGCACGCCGGCAAGGGCTTCGAGGCACGTGCGCACGACGTTGTTGTAGGGATCCTGCGCGGCGAGCGACCAGCCCGAGGTCTGGCAGTGCGTGCGTAGCGCCAGCGATTTGGGCTTCTTGGCGCCGAAGGCCTTGACGATCTTGGCCCACAGGATGCGTGCGGCGCGCAGCTTGGCGATCTCGGTGAAGAAGTTCATGCCGAGTGCGAAGAAGAACGACATGCGGCCGGCGAGGCGGTCGACGTCGAGGCCGGCTTCGACACCGGTGCGCAGATACTCGAGTCCGTCGGCGAGCGTGTAGGCGAGTTCGAGATCCGCGGACGCACCGGCTTCGTGGATGTGGTAGCCGCTGACCGAGATCGTGTTGAACTTCGGTGTGTGTTCGCCGCACCACGCGAAGATGTCGCGCACGATGCGCATGCTCTCCGTGGGTGGGTAGATGTAGGTGTTCCGGACCATGAACTCCTTGAGGATGTCGTTCTGGATGGTGCCGGAGAGTTGCTCGATGTTGACGCCCTGTTCCTTGGCGGCGGCGACGTAGAGCGCGAGGATGGGCAGGACCGCGCCGTTCATCGTCATCGACACGGAGACCTTGTCGAGTGGGATGTCCTGGAACAGGATCCGCATGTCGGCGATCGAATCGATCGCGACGCCGGCCATGCCAACGTCACCGGCAACCCGTGGGTGGTCACTGTCGTAGCCGCGGTGGGTGGCGAGGTCGAACGCGACGCTCAGTCCCTGTTGGCCGTTGGCGAGTGCCTTCTTGTAGAACGCGTTGGTCTGTTCGGCGGTGGAGAAGCCGGCGTACTGGCGGATGGTCCACGGCCGCTTGGCGTACATCGTGGAGTACGGACCGCCGAGGTACGGGGCTTCGCCGGGAATGCCGCCGAGGTGGGGGCGATCTTCTGGGCCGTAGACGACACTGTGGTCGATGCCTTCGGGACTCTGCCATGGCGGCATCGAGTCGTTGATGGCTTTGCGCGCACCGGAGATTGGCTTCTCGAACTCATCGAAGCCGTAAGAGAGCTTGGTGAAATCAGGGTTCATCGGGCGGCCCCAATCTAACCGCGAGAGGGCGCCTGGCCCCAATGCATCATGCGTCGATCAGCGTGAGCTTGATCGAACTGAGCCGGAACCACGCCTTGCCATCGCGGCCGCGTAGTTCGAGGCGCAGCTGCACGTTGCTCGTGAGCTTGGTGACCTCGAACTCGCAATTGACCTCGGTCCACTTGGTGTCGCCCAACAGAGCGCCCGATGCCGACTTGTCGGCCATGATCCGAACCCCGCCGCCGCCCTTTTGCAGGGCCTGGACGTCGTCGGTGCGCACCATCGCGGTGAGGCGATAGGTGCCGCGCTTGAGCATGACCGTCTTGCGGTAGGCGCCTCGCCGCTCCTTCGAACCGGCCGACTTGCAGGCGATGTGCAGGGTCGTGCCGCCGGTGGAGCGCTTCTTCAGTTCGATGTGGTCCGTCTCACCAGAAGGGTTCCAGTCGCCGAGCTTTATCGGCCGTTTGCCCTTGAACGCCAACGGCTTTGGCTCCGGCGCGCGCACCTGCTTCTCGAGGTTCTTGTAGCGCGCGGTCACCTTGCCCATCAAGTTCTGGACGGCGTGCGACAGCTTGCGCGCCTGGTCCTTGTCGTGGCGCTTGAGGATGCGCTCCAGCTTGGCGCCCTGTGCCTTGAGCTTCTTGTTGAGCGAGCGGTACTTGAGGTGCGGCAGCAGTTTCTTCAGGCGCTTGCGGTAGAGCTGGCGCCAGTCGGGATGTTGCTGAACGGCATCGGCGACGATTGCGGATGGGTGTTCGAGGATCGACGCGTGTGCCTTGCCGAACAGTTGGTCCATGCCGTGCGGGAAGAACATCGATTGGCCGAGCTCAGACGATAGCCACAAGCGGAAGTTGTTGCGGTTCTGGCAGTAGCCGTCCCAGTGGCAAACCATCGCTTCAAGCGCCATGAAGTCGATGAACCGTTCGATGTTCATCACGCTCTCGAGCTTGACCGTGCGCCCCTTGTTCATCATCTCGCATGCTTCGCGCAGCTTGACGAGGTCGCTGTGGTCACGCGGTCCGTCGCCTGAGTCACGTTCGAGTGAACGGTCGATGTCCTGGCAGAAGCCGCCGTCGTAGAGGCAGCCGTTGGTCTTGCCGAGCGTGCGCAGCAAGAACCGTTTGTCGAACGATTCGCGGAGCACGTAGAGGCCGAGCAGTTTGCCGTCGAGCGTGACGATCGCGTGCCCGACACGCGGTGCCGGGTAGCCGGCCGACGTGAAGATCTCATGCGCCAGCCACTCGGACAGCCGCGAATCATCCTGGCGGCCGTTGTTGAGGTGGAAGCGCTTCAGGCCGTGCAGTCGTTGTTGGCTACCGAACTTGCCGAGGTTGACGGTGAAGCCGGGGCGGTCGTCGATCTTGCGGAAGCTACCTGCGGCGCCTTTCAGTTTGACGCCGACTTTGGGCCAGCCCTTCTTGTTACCGTCGATCGCGATTGTCGCCGGCACGTACTCGCGCGGCCTGTCGCGCAGCTTCTGACGGTTCTCGGGTGCGAGTGTGATCGCAACTTCGAGGATCGGCCGACTCGCGAAGAAGCGCTTCGCGGGGTCGGGTTTCGCCGGTTGCTTCTGCGCCGTCAGGGCGCTGCAGGCGAGCAGGCAGATTGGAACGAGTCGCATCGGCTTCGAGGGGCTGGGCCATGCTACTCGCTCGATGGGCGTTGCGGTCAAGTTCCGGGTGCCTGGCGGGCGTTTGCGAACGCGACGTCGGGTTGGTTTGCGTCGGCGAGGATCGCGCTGACGGCTGCGCGCAGTTCGCGTGTGCCGCCAGTTTGAGGGTTGGCGGGGTGCGGCTTGGCCAACGCCGAAGCGGCACCCAGACCACGCCACCATGCGACCTCGTCACGCGGTGGCGCTTCGTCCGTCGTCAACGCAGCTTCGCACGCCTCGGCGTCGCGGCTGCCGAGGGCGCGGCACGGCATCGGTCGCGCTTCGTGTGCGGTGCACGCGTCATCGACCAGCAGCGGGCAGGGCACCGCGACCAGTTGCTCCCACGAATGGGTGGCCGTCGCGGCATTGGCGGCGAGCACGCGGTCGCGCAGTTCAGGCTGCTTGTTGATGGTATCTGCGAGTCGCAGTGCTTCGGCAAACGTCACACCGACCGGGAAGTGGCAGCAGTGGCTGCAGCCGCGGCGGCAGGCGAGTTCGGTCGCGTCGTCGGTGTTGTCCAGCAGCGGTTGGATGGCGTCGTGCACGGCGGCTGCCTGTGCTATGCGATCGGCGCTGCATGCCGAGATCGCATCGCTGGCCCGTTCGAGGCCGCGGTAGAACTCAGCTTGGTTGGTCGGCATGGAGAGAGAAAACGCTAACGAGCACTTCTGGTGCAATCGACTGCTTAAAAGCTCGGTTGCCCAACGAGTATCCTGATTGCCAATGGATTACTTCGAAGCCGCGCTCGCTCGCCATCGTGAGACCAAAGGGAAGATCGAAGTGCGCTCCCGGATGCGGCTCGAATCCGTTGACGATCTCAGTATCGCGTACACGCCGGGCGTTGCGCGTCCTTGCGAGGAGATTGCCAAACACCCGAGCAGTGCTTGGGATCTGACGTGGAAGGGCCGCACGGTCGCCGTGGTTTCGGATGGTTCGGCGGTGTTGGGTCTTGGCAACCTCGGCGGCATGGCCTCGCTGCCGGTGATGGAGGGCAAGGCGGCGTTGTTCCGGGAGTTTGGCGGTGTCGATGCCGTGCCGATCGTGCTCGCGACGCAAGACGAACGCGAGATCATCGACGCGGTGCGTGCGATTGCGCCGACGTTTGGTGGCATCAACCTCGAGGACATTTCTGCGCCGCGTTGCTTTCGCATCGAAGAGGAGTTGCAGGACCTTGGCATTCCCGTGCTGCACGACGATCAACATGGCACGGCCATCGTGTTGGTCGCGGCATTGACGAACGCGGCGCGGGTGACTGGCGTGGCGTTGCCCAACATGTCCGTCGTCATCAACGGTGCTGGCGCGGCGGGTCGCGCGATTGCCAGACTGCTGTGTTGTCAGGATGCGGATGATCGCTGCATTCCGGTTGGCAAAGTGCGCATCTGTGACTCCAAGGGCATCCTGGCGCCGACGCGCGCGGGGCTCGATTCGTACAAGGCGGACCTGGCGCAGTGGACCAACCCCGAGGACGAGCATGGCACGCTGCAGGACGCGTTGCGCGGCGCGAATGCGTTCATCGGTGTCAGTCGCGGCAACATCGTGTCGGCCGACGATATCCGCACCATGGCGCCCGATCCGATCGTGTTGGCGATGGCCAATCCGACTCCTGAGATCATGCCGGCAGAGGCCGAAGCTGCTGGTGCGTGCGTGATCGGCACGGGGCGCAGCGACTTCCCCAACCAGGTCAACAACGTGTTGGCGTTCCCAGGCTTGTTCCGCGGGGCGTTGGAGGCGCGCGCGACCCGGTTCACTGCCGCGATGAAGTTCGCGGCGATCGAAGCGATTGCTGCCGCGGCGCCGGATCCGACGCCGAAGCACATCCTGCCGACGGCATTCGATCGCTCGGTGGCGCCTGCGGTCGCGGCGCGTGTTGCCGAGGCGGCGAAGCAGTCTGGCGCCTGCGCCGACTAGTGTCGCCCCTGCCGAGGCCAAAGAGACAGGGCTACTTGCCGATGAGGCGGTAGATGTCGACGCTCGGCCAGACGACCTTGAGCGCGAGCAGCAAGCCGATGACGGTGACGCCGCAGATCGAGAAGACGATCGCATCACCGGTCAACCGCGCCCAGAACGCCTTCGACGAGTTGCTCTGGGTGCCGGCGGAACGCGCACGGCCGAGGCGCACCGGGGCGACGCTCGGGTAGTCGAGTTCGTCTTCTTCGAGGCCGACCGGATCGGCGTTGGTCGGCAGAATCATGCGATCCAGTCGCGTCAGCAGGGCTGCGACGTCTTGCGGACGGTCGTTGGCGTCCTTCGCCATCAACGAATCGAGGATCAGTTGGTGCAGGTGCCACGGCACTTGCACGTTGCGATCGAGCAGCGGCGCGGGCTTGTCCTTGAGGTGGGCACGCGCCATTTCCTTGCGGTCCCCGGGGAACGGGGCGCTGCCGCTCAGGGCTGCATACGCGGTGCAGCCCAAGCCATACATGTCCGTGCGCGCATCGAGCGGTTCGCGGCGCAGTTGCTCCGGCGCCATGAACGCGATCGTGCCGGCGTGTGCTTCTTTGACCGCGAGGCCGAGGTCCGTCAGCTTGGCCTGACCACTGCTCGTCATCAGGATGTTGCCCGGCTTGACGTCGCGGTGCACGAGGCCGGCGGCATGCGCGGCCTTCAATGCGTTGGCGATGTCACGGATCAGGCGGATCACTTCTTGCCACGGCATCGCGCCATCGCGGCGGAGTTTGCGGGCGAGGCTGCCGCCGTCGATCAGTTCCATCGACAGGTAGTGGTGGCCGTTGCTCTCGCCGACGTCGTAGATCTGCACGAGTCGCGGATCACTGAGTCCCGCAGCGACGCGAGCCTCACTCATGAACTCTTCGATGCGACTCGCGTGATCGTCGCCTTCGCCCTGCTTCAGGATCTTGAGGGCGACTTCGCGGTGCAGTTGTACTTGCTCGGCGCGATAGACGTCGGCGAAGCCGCCTTCGCCGATCTTCTCGAGGATGCGGTAGCCGGCAATCTCGGGCGCATCGGCCGTGACGATCATCGTCGGAGCTTCTGCAACTTCGGCTGGCACTGGCGGTGTTGGTGTTGCGGGCGCAGCTGGCGTCGCTGCCGGAGTTGGTGCCGCTGGCTTGGCGGTGGCCACGACCTTGGCCGGCGCTTGCGATGCGGCCGGCTCGAACGTCGCGACTGCGCTACCGAACTTGCACGTGTCACCCGGCGACAGCTCGCAGCGCGTGACGCGTTCGCCGTTGAACGTCAGACCGTGAGTCGATTGCAGATCGTTGATGCAGATCTTGCCGTTGGTGAACACGGCGACGCAGTGTTCCCGCGAGACGCTCTTGTCCTGGATCTGGATGCCGCACGATGAGGCGCGGCCAATCGTGATCATCTCGTCGGCGGCGAGTACGAACCGGCGATTCTGGCCGTCGGTCTTCACCTTGAGCACGGCTTCGTGCATCGCAGAATTGTCGCTATCTCCAGTCATATGCTTGGCGCGTTTCTCGGTCGGCCAGAGGCAGCGGCGACAACCGACGAGGGACGTTAGCGTCGTGGTGGCAACTTGCCCACCCCAGAAGGGCCGCTTGTAACAATCGCGCGGTCGGCGTTGCTGGGCGCCGTAGGGATCCTTGCCAATGTGTGCGCGCGTGCGACCGGTTGAGCTATTCTCGCTGCCACGGACCCGTTCCCGATTCGATATGCACAGATCCCTCGTTTTGTCGCTCGCCAGCACCCTCGCTGCGACGTTCCTAGTTCCGTTTGCCGCAGCACAGGATGCTACCCAGGAGAAGGCCGGGCCGGTCTTCTCAGAAGGTGAGGCCCAGATTGTCGATGCGTTCCGCGGTCGCCGCGATTGGATCCGTCACTGGCTCTGGGTCGAGACGGACTTCGACACGGATGGGGACGGCAAGAAGGATCGCATGCACGTCGACGTGACGCGACAGAAGCAGACCGACTCCGAAGGTCTCAAGGTGCCGGTCGTCTACGAGACGAGTCCCTACTTCTCAGGCATCGGTTCGTCGGACACGCAGTTCTTCTGGGACTGTGAACACGAGATCGGCGCGACCCCGCCGGATCGCGCCAAGATGCCGGAGATCAAGTTCCGCAAGCGTGCGGGCATGATCGTCAACCCGGTGACGCGCGATCGCGAAGCGATGACCTGGGTGCCGCGTGGCTTTGCCGTCGTGCACTCGTGCTCGCCGGGCACGGGCTGGTCGCAAGGCTGCCCGTCGATCGGTGGTGACAACGAATCGTTCGCGCCGAAGGCGGTGATCGATTGGTTGAACGGCCGTGCCAAGGGTTACACGACGGTCGATGGCAACGAGGAGGTCAAGGCCTACTGGTGCACCGGCAAGGTCGGCATGATCGGCACGTCTTACAACGGCACGTTGCCGCTCGCAGCAGCGACGACGGGTGTCGAAGGGCTCGAGGCGATCATCCCGATTGCGCCCAACACGTCCTACTACCACTACTACCGCAGCAACGGGCTGGTGCGCAGCCCGGGCGGTTACCTCGGGGAAGACGTCGACGTGCTGTTCGACTTCATTCACAGCGGTCACCCGGATCGTCGTGACTTCTGCGTCGAGGAGATGCGTGACAAGGTGCTCAAGGCCAAGGCCGATCGCCTGACGGGTGACTACAACGACTTCTGGGCCGGGCGTGACTACCTCAATGACCTCGGTCCGATGAAGGCGGCAACGCTGATGTCGCACGCGTTCAACGATTGGAACGTGATGCCCGAGCACAGCACGCGCATCTACGCCGCGTTGCGCCAGAAGGGTGTGCCGTGCATGGCGTTCTTCCATCAGGGCGGCCACGGTGGTCCGCCGCCGTTGTCGCTCGTCAACAAGTGGTTCTCGCGCTTCCTCTACGGCGTCGACAATGGCGTCGAGAAGATGCCGAAGTCGTGGATCGTGCGCGAAGGCGATCGCCGCACCAACCCGACCTCGTATCCGAACTACCCGCATCCGGATGCCAAGATGGTGACCCTGTATCCGGTCGGCAAGGCGAGCAAGAGTGGTGTGCTGGCGTTGGGCGGTGCCGGTACGGGTACGCAGACGATCACCGACGATTGGCACATCTCCGGCAAGCAGCATGCGCTCGCCGAAGAGTCGCAGCATCGCCTGCTGTTCCAGAGTGGCGAACTGACGAAGCCGCTGCACCTGTCGGGCACGTGCCGTCTCAAGATTCGTGTCGCGTCCGACAAGCCGGCCGTCAACCTGTCGGTGTGGCTCGTGTCGATGCCGTGGAAGTCGTCACGACGGATCACGGACAACATCATCACGCGTGGCTGGGCGGACCCGCAGAACCACAAGTCGTTGACCGAGAGCGCACCGCTCAAGCCCGGTCACTTCTACGACCTTGAGTTCGACCTGCAGCCCGACGATCAGGTCATTCCCGTTGGGCAGCGTCTGGGCCTGATGGTCTTCTCAAGTGACAAGGAGTTCACGCTGCGGCCGGAGCCGGGCACGAAGCTGTCCGTGGATCTGTCAGGAACGTCATTGTCCCTGCCGATCGTCGGCGGCAAGCCGTCGTTCGGTCGCTAGCGTCGTCGTTGACATCGTGTGCGGCACGATCTCTCATCTCATGCAATGCAGGCCGGACCGCGCGTAACCGATACCGGAATCCGATCGACACTCGTGTCGCCGGCGGGGTCTGGTGGCCTTCGCGCTCGGCTCGTTCGCGGCGCGGCTGACGTCGCGGACCCGTTCGTCACCGTTCATGACGGCCGCTTCGCCCGCATCCTGCTGGCGGAGCTTGTCGGTGCGGACGGTCTCGCGCTGACGCAGTTCGCCTGGAAGCTGCGCGCCGACGTGGTCGCCGAGAACGTCGTTCCCGGCCGGCAGCCGCCGAGCAACGCCGAGCTCGATCGTGTTTGGCAACAAGAACGCGCCGAGTTGTTGCGCGTGCACTCGCCGCACGTTGTCGCTCCGGTGGCCGTGCCGCCCGCATTGACGCAGTCGCCGCCGGTGTTCTTCTGCCGCCGCGTCGATACCTACTTCCATCCCGTCTGCCCTGAGACCGGTGCGCTGCTGTCGGTGTGTCGCGATGACGCGGCGCTCGCGGCGGCGGGGTTGCCGGCCTACGGCGACGACACGGTTCGCTATCTGCACGCGTCCGAAGGGGGCTGCAGTACGTTCTACGCGAAGGACGGCGAAGCGAGCGCGACGGCGACAGCCCGCATCGAGCCGATGTCCGGATTGGTCCGTGGTTGGTCGCGCGTGTTGGAGGGGGATCAGGTCCTGCCTGACCTGCCGTGCCAGACGTGTGAGCATCGCACCGAGTGCTTTGCGGCGACGACCGGGCGTGTGCTCGCGGAGCAGCATCTGCACGCGGTGTCGTTCTACGACGTCGATTCGCTGGCGCTCGAACTCGCGTCCACGGACTTCGATTCGGCCATCATGCGGCTCGGCGCTGGCTTTGCCGACGCGGCTCCGAGTGGTTGGGTCAACAGCTTTGATCGGCGCCAACGCACTCTCGAAGTACTGCGCCTCAAGCTGGCAGCGTTTGCTGACGTCTGTCGCGGAGTTGCGGCGATGCACGCCGCTGGCCGCCCGCACCTCGGTGTCTCGCCGGCCAACATCGTCGCGTTCGACGGAGCTGGCAGCAGTGCGATGCCTGCGAATTGGCAGTTGCGGTTTGCGTTGACCGATCTCGGTGGCGCGACACCGGTGAACGTGCCCGCCGGGGATGCCGTCGAGACGTTGTGGCAGCCCGGTCGCGAAGTCAGTGAGGATGAGACCTCGCGACTGTTCTTGGCGCCGTCGTTGCGCTCGCTCGAAGGTGGTTCGGTGACGATGTCCGTCACGGGTCGTGCTGTTGCCGACGATGGGGGCACGCCGCGCTACGTCGTGGATGTGCACCGCGCCGGGGTGCCGTCGTTTGTCTTGCCTGGCGACCTTCTCTTGATCGAGCCGGTTGTCGGCGGCGAGCGTGTTGCGGCGCGCGTGGATGATGTTACAGCACGGGGTCTGGTCGCGACCGTCGTCGCAGCCGTTGGCTTGCAACAACCGTCGTGGGGTGATGGGGCCTTCGATGCGCGACTCTCATTCGTGCGTCGCTCCGGCCCGAGTGCCGATCTCTACGGTCTCGGCATGTTGCTGTTGCGCGTCCTGCTGGTTCACGATGAGCAGGCGCTGCAAGACGTGGCCACTGCGATTGAGAACTGCTTGCAGGTCATGACCAGCAAGTCGGCGGACGATTCGGTTGCGCTGGCGGATCGTTGGCAGGAGATTCTCGATAGCGATGTTGGCGAGGGGCGGTTCGCGTGCTGGCACGTGATGCACCAGCGCTCTGACCGGCAAGTCGTGTTCGACTCGGAGTTACGTAGCGAGGGCATCATTCCGAAGGCCCTTTGGCACACGTTGCTTGGGCTGGCTGGACGGCTGTTGCTGGCGTCGCCGTTGTCGCGCGCCGAGAACGACGCGGCCGGGGCTGCGCCGATCGAATCCGTGTTGGCGGACCTCGCCGTGCTCGAACGGCAGTTGCACGTGGAGCTGTTTGAGCAGGTCGCGCGTGACGAGTGCATCGCGGCCGTGTGCACGCAGAGGTTGCTTGGCCTGCAGTCGGAACTCGCCGAGGTGAAAGTCGGTGAGAATGGCACGGGGACCGCGAGCGACGATGTGCCGCTTCATACAATGCCGGCGCCAGCGCCCGGGGAAATGCCGCAGGCGTTGCCCGGTCAAGAACAGGACTCGCCTGGCTTCGTCTTGGCGATCGGTCGTGTTGGGGACGCGACGATCCAGCAGCATCACTTCTCGCAGGATCGTGTGACGATCGGACGCCGCGAGGGCACCAACCTGCTCGTGCTGACCGACCCGATGGTGTCTTCGAAGCATGCGGTGATCGAACGCGTCGACGGCGAATACACGCTGTTTGATTGTGGCAGCACCAACGGCACCGAGGTCGATGGCATTCGGCTGCCGGTCGAAGTGCCGCACCCGCTCGATGATGGCAGCGTGATCCACATCCGGCCGTTCATGCTGTCGTTCCGATGTGGCGGCGTGGAACCGGCCGAAGAAGATGCCGCGCCGCTTGTCAGTGGCGATCAAGTCTATGAGCAGTTGCGGGCCGTCTATGCGGCGCACGCGGAGCGCGGTCGTCACGACCTGCACGCGGAGATGACCGCGACGCTGGACGGTTTGCGGCAATCGCTCGGCCGGCGCGGCTTGCTTACGAGTCTCGAAGAAGTGGGCAAGCGGTTGTCGCGACATCAGCCTGGCGACGAAGCCGACGTGGCGGTCGCGGCGACGGACGATGCGCCGTCACCCGAGCAAGTGGCGCTTGGCGATGCAGCCTTGCGTGCGATTCGTCAGTTGGGTCGCAGCCTGACCGATGGTGTCGCGCTCGACTCGGAGGCGCAGCTACAGGAGTTCGTCGGGCGGGTGCATCGCTTCGTCGACGTCTCGTCGCGCTGGGTCGAAGACATGCTCGAGTGGCGTCGCGTGTTCGGCAAGCAACTCGATCTGCGCGCTACCCAGACTGGTGCCGCGCGGCAGCCGTTGCGCACCGCCGCGGAAGTGTGCGAGGAGTTGCTCGTGCCGACCGGCAGCCAGGACGGTGCGGCCGCATCGGAGTACTTCCTCAGTCGGTTCTACGACGACGTGTTGGCGATCCTCGAGGACCTGATGACCGGCAACCAGCGGGTGCGCGATGCCGTTCGCGAGCAGCTCGATCCGGAGCGACTCGTGGCCGAAGCGGGCAAGGAAGCCAAGCTTGGTCTCTTGGTGCAAGCCGCCTCGGGGTCCGCACTTTGGAAGCTCTACACGTCCGTTTTCGAGAGCGTGACGGCCGGCGACTCCCAGGAAACCGAGCTTCGGCGCCTGCTGGCCCTGGCCGCAGAACGTCGGGAGCACCGCGAGCTGTGATCGATGGGGCCATGCCATTGGCCGTTGGCGGCCGCCGTGGCAAAGATCCTGCCCGGCTCCCAACGGCTGTGGCATGATGTATCCTTCTTCCCACCGGGTAGACCATGACTGCATCTGACGATCCCAAGAAACCATCGCCTGACGAACAGCCCATGCCACAGGCAGGGGCTGGCGGCACGGAGTTCCTGCTTCGTGAAGTCGTGAGCGGTGAGAAGACGCAAGCCTGGGGCATGCTGTCGCAGAAGTGCCTGCACTACCTGAAGACACGCTTCGGTCGCAGTTCGTTCCCGCAGGGCATCGAGTTCACCGACTTCGTCAGTGACGTCATGCTCAAGATCCTGACGTCGATCGAGTCGTTCGAATACCGCGGCAAGGACTCGTTCTGGAAGTGGGTGCAAACCCTCGCGGGCAACATGTGGCGCGACCTGTGGCGCAAGCACAACCGCGATCAGAAGCTCGGCCTGTTGGGTCGTGGCGATACGAGCGGCGTGTCGGATACACGTGCGTTCTCGATTCCTGAGTCGACGCCGACCAAGGAAGAGACGCCGACGCAGATCGTTCGTTTCCGCGAGCTGGCCAAGGCCGAAGCCGATTGTGTCGCGACGCTGTCGGAGAACATGCGCGAGGTCTACACGATGCGACGCCAGCACGAGCTGTCGTTCGCTGAGATCGCTGAGCGCACGGGCGGCACCAACGAAGCGACGTTGCGCAGTCATTTCATGCGCGCGCGTGACAAGGTGCGTGAGTGCCTCGGCGCCAAGATCGACGCGCTCGGCAGCAAGATCCAGGGCTGGCAGTAAGCGGGCGCGGCATCGGCGACGGGCGCTATGCTTGTCCCGATGAAGCCAATCGTTAATGCAGTTCTGTTGGCCATGGCAGTGGTCATCTGCGGTGACCTGCCGGCGCAGAAGAAGACGCGCAAGAAGGCCGGCAAGGTCGCGACGGCGCCGAAGGATGATGCCAAGACCAAGAAGGACAAGCTCATCCGCAAGATCGACAAGTTCCGCAAGAAGAAGGTGCGCACCAAAGCCAAGGATTGGCGCACGCGCATGCCGGCGCCGCCGGAGGTGGAGTTCGATCCGAAGCTGGAGTATCGCTGGCACCTGCAGACGAGCGTCGGCCCGATGGTCGTGACGCTGCTGCCGAAGGCCGCACCGAAGCATGTCACGAGCGTGATCTACTTGTCGCGGTCGGGCTTCTATGACGGCCTGCAGTTTCCGCGCGTGCTCAAGGGCTTCATGGCGCAAGGCGGTAGCCCGACCAACACGCAGGGCGGTGACGCGGGCTACAAGATGGCTGGCGAGTTCCTCACCGACCAGAAGCACGACAAGCCGGGGGCGTTGAGTGCCGCCAACTCAGGTCCCGGCACGGATGGCTCGCAGTTCTTCCTGACGTTCGTGAAGACGCCGCACCTCGACGGTCTGCACACGGTGCACGGCTTCGTCACCGAGGGCATGGACACGCTCAAGAAGCTCGAGGCGTTGGGCGTCGAGAAGGATGGCCAGCCGCTGAAGGAGAAGGTGACGATCCTCTACACGTTTATTCGTGTTGTGAACGCCCCCAAGGCTGGCGACGCAAAGCCCAAGTCGGGCAAGGCGAGGCGCAAGTAGCTACAACGACAACTCTGATCGATCGCGTGCAAGGCCTGGGAGTGCTACTCATGAAACGATTCATCTCCGCGGGACTTACTCTGACGGCGACCACGTTGGTGGCTGGTCTTCCGGCCCAGGGATCGTTCGGACGAAGTGTCGTGATGCGCGCCCTGGACGCCGACGGCGACGGCGTTCTTTCAGCCAAGGAGATTGCAGGCGCCAGCGCCGCACTCGCGCTACTCGACGAAGACGGAGATGGCAGCCTCTCCGGCTTGGAGCTCGGCCGCACGTCGCGATGGCGCATGGACGATTGGGGGGACGACATGAAGTCCTTTGGCAATCGACGTCGCAACAAGCCTGGCGACCGCAAGCGGCTCGATCCCGAAGACGTTCCTCTGGAGGACGGCGCCGCGACGATCCCGGGTCGCGAGACGTTCCGCAAGATGGCCTACGAAGAAGGCATGGTGATGCCTCATCACAAGGGCCTCGAGTTCGTAAAGTTCCAGATCGTGGATGCCAAGTCGAGCAACCCGAAGCTCTACTTCATCAACACACGCAAGCATTCGACCCACGTCGAGTTCATGCAGGCGATCGGTGGCGGGCGCAGCTGGGCTGATGGCATGCGCGGCACGCTCGTTTTCCGACCACGCCTCAAAGCGCCGGGCGGCAAGTCGGGCCTGTACACTTTCGAATTTGAAACGGAGGACACGTATTCGTTCGAGCAGGTCTTGATGGCCTGGCGCCTCCTGCAATCGCGGTCTGAACTGTTCCGTGGCAAGCTCGCCTGGCACATCTGGCCGCGTGCCGTTGCGAGCTATCAGCAAGAGAAGCAGCGCTACGACGAGGTCGATATGCGCGTCGTGCAGGCCAAGGACATGTATGCGGATATCGGGTTCTTGCCACTTCACGTCGGGGAGTCGTTTGGCCGCCTGCGGGTCATGGCTGCTGGCGATCAACCAGGGCCGCGTGACATCGTCATTTGTTCCACCCTGCCCAACGAGATGCCGCGCGTCGCGGGCGTGTTGACGACATTCCGCCAAACGCCATTGTCGCACGTCAATCTGCGCGCGGTGCAGGATGACATCCCGAACGCCTTCGTGCATGGAGCCAGCGACGACGAGGCCGTTCGAGCACTTGTCGGCAGCTACGTGTTCTACCGGGTTGCGCTCGAGGGGTTTCAGTTGCGGGCAGCGTCCAGCGAGGAAGTGCATGCGCACTTCGCGGACCTGCGCCCGAAGCAGCCGCGTGTGCCCGAACGCGACCTGTCGGTCGAGACCATTCGCTCACTCGACAGCATCACACGCAGCGACTCTGCGAGCGTTGGCGCAAAGGCGGCCAACCTGGCGATGATGCGCACGTTCGAGCTCGAAGAGGGCGTGATTCCGACCGGGTTTGCGATCCCGTTCCACTTCTACGACGCGTACATGCGGCACAACGGCTTCTACGACAAGGCGCTCGCGATGCGCAAGGGTGCGACCTTTGGTGCCGACGCCAAGACGCGTGCCGAGCGTCTGCGGGCCTTCCGCAAGCTCATCAAGCTTGGCAAGGTTCCGCCTTGGATGAACGACGCATTGAGCAAGTTGCAGCAGTCGTTCCCGGCAGGTGCCTCCATCCGTTGCCGCTCGAGCACCAACAACGAGGACTTGCCTGGGTTCAGTGGCGCTGGCCTATACGACTCGTTCACCCACCACCCCAACGAAGGTCATCTGAGCAAGTCGGTCCGGCAAGTGTTCGCGAGCCTGTGGAACTTTCGCGCGTTCGAAGAGCGCGAGTTCTTCCGGGTCGACCACAGCAAGACGGCGATGGGCGTGCTGGTGCATGCCAATTATGTCAACGAGCAGGTCAACGGCGTCGCGGTGACGCAGGACATCCTGTACCAAACGCACGAGCGCAGCGGCCGGAGCTATCTGGTCAACGCGCAAGTGGGCGAGGACCTCGTGACCAACCCGGGCGCGGCATCCATCCCAATGGAACGACTGCTGCACTCGCGCTTCCCCGCTGCTGACGTCATGGTGCGCTCGTCGAACCAACTAGGTGCGGGCCAGCACATGCTCACACCGGCGCAGGTCTATCAACTGCGCATGAGCCTCAAGACCATTCACCGCGAGTTTCGCGAGTTGTACGGCAAGAAGTCGGACGAGTCGTTCGCCATGGAAGTCGAGTTCAAGATCACCAGTGCTGGCAAGCTGGTGATCAAGCAGTCGAGACCGTGGGTCTTTCGATGAGCTAGCTGCTGTGTGCGGCGAGCAGCTTGGCTACTCGCTAGATGGCGCGGACGCCGAGCAGCTCGGTGGGGGCGCCGCCGCACACGCTGCCGCCGGGCTGCAACTGGTTGCCTGACTCTTGTTCCACGGTGCCTTGGCAAGCAAGAGGCCCATGCCGCACCAGTCGGTGATGCCCGCGAAGATCAGGCCGGCGCCGACGAAGGCCGAGAGGCCGATGAAGCCGGGGTGCACAAGCGTGCCGAGGATGACACCGAGTAGTACCATCGAGCCGGCAGCGACGCGCACTTGCCGTTCGAGCGACATCACGGCAGCGCCTTGCTTGGTCGCGCCGCCAGCCTTGCGGTAGGCCTCGATGCCGCCGCCGATGACACTGAGTCCCTTGATGTGCAGCCGTTCGAGTGCCTGGCGAGCCATCTCGGCGCGTTGGCCCGTGCGGCACAGGATCAATCGTGGTGCCGGCGTGGCGCGCACCTCATCGGCGCGGTTCTGGAGCTGGTCGAGCGGGATCAGGCGTGAACCTTCGATCTGTTCGCCGTCAAACTCGATGCCCGTGCGCACATCGATCACGCTGCCGGCGGCGCCATCGGCGACCAGTTGCGCGGCTTCGCCGGCGGAGATCGCTGCCGGAATGTCGACGCCGTCTTTGTTGAGGCGCAGCAGGTCATCCATGTTGGCCGGGCGCGGCGGCTTGTTGGCGATCAATGCGGCGACGAATGCATCGCGGTCGCTCATCTGCAGCCATGCGTTGTTGCGGCGCTCATCGCCGAGCGTCGTGCGCATGCGGCCCTGATAGTCGTGGCCGGGGTAGACCACGGTCGCATCAGGGAGTTCATCGAAGACGCGGTGCACGGAGTCGAATAGTTGGCCGGCGTCGCCACCGAGGAAGTCCGTGCGGGCGACCCCTTCAATCAGCAGCGTGTCACCGGCGAACACCGCCGCGTCCGTGCGCATGACGATGTGGTCTGGGGTGTGGCCGGGTGCGTGCAGTACCGTGACCGGAATGTCGCCGAGGTGCAGCGTGTCGCCGTCGGCCGGGTGGCGAGTGACGCCAGCGTGTTGGGCCTTCTCGTGGGCGATGCGCGTGCTGCCGAGGGCCGTGGCCAGGTCGGCGGAGCCCGATGGGTGATCTGCGTGCGTGTGCGTGTCGATGACGTAGGGCAGGGTCCAGCCGTTCTGCTCGACCTGGCTGCGGGCTGCATCGACGAGGTCCAGGTGGATGTCGATCGCCATCGCCTGCTTGCTGACCTGGTCAACGAGGATGTATCCGCGGCACCCTTGTGGGTGGGGGAGAGTGACGACCGTCAGCGAACCTACGGTTTCGCCGACACCTGGCTGAGCTTGGAGTGAAGTCATGTGCATTCTTCTTCGGGCCGTACAGGCCCGGTTCTAAAGGTTGCAAATATGCGCAACCGATCATACTTTCAAGTTTCATGATCGTTCCAAACAAGACTCGCCCTCGCAGAACGAGACGCCATACGCCCTTGTCCGAAGCTCAGCTTGAAGCCGTGGCGCGCCGGTTCAAGGCGTTGGCGGTTCCGAGCCGGCTGCGAGTGCTCGATGCGTTGATGGCCGGGCCGATGGCAATGGCCGATCTGATCGAGGCGACTGGGCTTACGCAATCGAACCTGTCGCGCCAGATCACCGAGCTGGAGCTGGCCGGCTGTGTGGTTCGCGAGCGCGAAGGGCGCGAGGTCACCGTTTCGATTGGTGATCCGACCCTCAAAAAACTGTGCGAACTGGTGTGTGGCTCGTTGGCCGATCAGGCCACGAGCCAGCACAAGGCGCTGCGCACACCGGCAGCGCGGCGTTGATCGCGTCTACTTGCTCTTGCTCTTGCTCTTCGTCTTCGCTTGCTGGATGTGCACGATGCGCTTGCCGTCGCGGAAGACGATGCGTTCGCCGAGCGCGAACACCTTGGCCAGTTCGCGGTCCTGCTTGACCAGTTCGAAGTATGCCTTCGAGTAGGCTTCGACGATGACGGCCGTCTTGCGCCAATCCTTCGGCAGTCCCTGTTCGACGAGGTCCTTGCCGACGGTCATGAACACGCGGCCGGCCGCGCGCTTCAGTAGTTGCTGCTTGATCTGGCCCCTCCTGGCGCCGAGATAGAAGTCGTCGAGCCCACTCTGGATGGCTTTGCTTTCCTTGATCGCCGACTTGCCCGTGCGACTCTTGCCGATGTCGCCGAGGTTGCTGCCGCGAGCGCCGCCCGTGCGTGGGGCCGGTCGACCACCGGTGATCGGGCCGTGTGGTCCACCGCGCGGGCCGGTGGGGCCGCCGGTCGCCGGGCCGCTCGGGCCTCCGGTCGACGGGCCGGCCGGACCGCCGGTCGCTGGGCCCGAGGGGCGCGGAGCAGAGGGGCCGGCAGGGCCGCCCGTGCTTGGGCCAGCTGTGCGGCCAATCGAACCGCCGCCGCCTGGTGCCGGCACCCTTCGGTCGCCTGGGCCGCGGTATTGGATCGGTTGGCGGCGCGACCGCGGCGTGCGGCCGGCGAGGCGCATGCCTTCTTCGACGATCAACTGCGACGTGTATGGCGTGACGATGCCGTAGCGCGTCGCGAGCTGGCGGATCTCGGTGACGAGTTCCTGCTTGGCGCCGTTCCGTCGCACCTCACCGAGCAACGCTGCGATGTGTTGGCGCGCCCACAGCGTTTGCACGAACGAGTGCTTCAGGGACGTCTTGGGGAACGTTACCGGGAACTCGTATTCCACCGGCTTGCCGTTCTGGCTGCCGGTGACCTTGACGACGTGCTTGCCGTCGTCGCGGTAGCGGCCGACGACTTGCATCATCTCGCCGCAGAACAGATCGCGCGTGTTGGTCGGGTGGTGTTGAAACACATTGAGGCCATCGATGCGCACGACGACGTCGGCCAAAGCGGGGCGCGAGATCTTCTGGCACAGGGCATCGACCTTGGTCTCGATCTTCTCCTTGGAACTGACGAAGTCGCGGGCGCCGTGGTGTTGTTCGACGAGGTCGTCGAGCAGGCGGACGTCGATCCGGTCGCCAACGCCGAGTGCGAAGATGCGGGTGCGGACGAGGTCGAGTTCCTTGGTGAGTTCGAGGATCTCGTTCGGCTTCGTGACGCCGACGGTCGGTTGGCCATCGGTGATGAACACGATCTGCGTCAGTGCCGCAGCCGAGTCATCGGTTGGCGTGGCGTCCTCGAGTGCGCGGCTCAGGGCGCCGGCGATGTTGGTGCCGCCCATGGCTTCAAGTGTGTCGACGCGATCAGCGGCGAATCGGATGTTGGCCGGAGTTGCGAGCTGCGGCGTGTCGAAGAACGTTTCGACGCCCGACGCAAACGTGATGACCTGGAAGCGATCCTTGGCTCGCAGGCTGGCCAAGAACGTCTGCAGCGATGCCTTCGCCTGCACGATCTTGTTGCCCTTCATCGAACCGGACGTGTCGATGATCAGTTGCACGAGGCGCGCCGGCAGCTTGTCTTCGGCGAGCGCGCGCGGCGGCGACAGCATCAGGGTGAAGTAGCCGGGCTCGCCCTTCTTGCGATACGGCAGCATGTGCAGCCCGAACTCTTGCTCGCTGAGGCCATACAGAACGCGCAGATCTTCGAGGTCGCCCTTCTTGCCTTCGAGTGAGATGGTTGCGCCGTGGTCGCCCTGGCGACGGATCTCGGCGTCCGCGTGTGGCGTGACGACCGAGGCGAGCGCCGTCTGCGACTTGATCTTCACTTCGAGTCCGACGGGTCCCGAAGCCGCATCACCGAGCTTGGCGACTCCGAGCGGGAAGCTCCACTCGAACATGCCGCCGGTTGGTTGCAGCACCTGGCGCAGTCGCACCGTGATGCCAACGTCGCCGAAGGCCGGGATCGGGAAGATGCGCGCGCGCAGCATGCCTTCCCCAGCGTATTCGAGGAGACCCGGATCGCGGCGTTTGCGAACGATCGATTCGTAGACGTTGCGCGCGCTCTTGGCGTCCAGCACTTCGCCCGAGATCTCCTCGCCACCAACGGTCATCGTGAAGCCGTCGGCAACGGCGCCAGCTGGCAGTGGCAAGAACCAGGTGCCTTCAGCGATGCGGCGCGTGTTGTTGTGGATCGTCTGGTCGATCGTCGTTGTCGCGACGCCGTCGACGATGTCGGCGTGGATCTTGGTGTTGACGATGTGCACGCCGTGGCGCAGGTTGCGCGTCGGTTTGGTGCGTTGCTGCGGGCTCGCTTGTTCGGTCGGTGCCGTGGGCCCGGCTGGTGTGATCAGCAGGCCTTGCGCCGTAAGTTGCGCGGTGGGGATGAGAGCAAGGGAGATGAGCAGGCGTTTCATGGGCGTTCCTCTGGCGTGAGGGTCGCCCTAATGCACACGCCATGCCGGGCTTGTCACCGCCCGCCTGTCACTGCATCCGCTCGATCTGGCTGCGTTGCGTTCCGATAACGAAACAACAGCGCGGCTACTGCGGCAGCAGCGCCTGCCAGCTGGTGCTCTGCGTGTTTTCGAACTCGGCGTCGCCGTCTTCGTCGACGCGAACGTCGAGCGACAGGCAGACGCCGGGGAACAGGCAGAATGGCTCGAGTTCCAGCGAGCTGCCGCCGGCCCCGCGAATCACCATGTAGCCTTCGATCGGATCGTTGAGGAACGGGCTACCGCGCAGGCCGAGCGGCGTAGAGAAACGCACCAGTCCCTCGAGTGCTGCCGAGTGCACCGCACCGTCCAGCACGTAGCGCAACGTTTCATCGGTGGTCATGCGCGACAGTCGCGTGCCTTCCCGAATCTCGAATTGGCCGATTACCTGAGGCTCGAGCAGGATCAAGTCGAAGAGCTCGACGACGATCCGGTTCTCCAGGTGGAACGGCAACGTGGTGTCGAACGTGTGTTCGAGGGTGCCGATCGTGATCGTCAGGCCGAGCAGGTTGAGGTTGGCATCGACGATGTAGGTGCCGTCACCGGGGAGCAGTCCCTGCAAGGTGATGTTGTCGATGGTCATGATGCCGTTGAGGGTCATGCCCTGATCGCCATAGTCATCGAAGTTCATCGTGAAGACGTCACCGGAGCTGTAGACCTCGTCCTCGTTGACGTCGTCCCAGGTAAACGTCGCAACGCCGTTCTCCGGGCCGAAGACTTCGGTCGAAAGCACGGTGCCGAGAGTAACAGGTGCGATTGGTTCGCCAGGTTCACCCGGTGGTTCGGGGAACGTCGTCTGCAGGAACTTTGCGCCGATGTAGCTCAGGCGAACGAGATCGAGACTGCCGCGAACTCCTGCTTGGGCGACATCAATTGCGTTGTCTGCAGTGATCGCGAGATCCGCTGTTGCCAATGCAGGTGGTGTGAACGTCGCCGTTGTGTTGCCGCCGCTGTTGCAGCCGACGAGGAACAGGCTCAACGTGAGTAGGGGGTAGGTACGCATGATGATGAGCGGGATCCTGCCACATCGATGCGACTCTGTGTTGTGCCTCAGCTCATCTTCATGGACTTCTAACAATGGCTACGCGTTGGGGCCGTGCGGGAGGTGGCGTGCGCAAACCAAGAAACTTCCCGTGTTGTTCGAACGGTCATATGGGCTTGACCGGGGCTGAATGAGCCTTCGTAGGTTCCTTAGCAAGTCGAGCGGCAAGGTGTCGCCGACGACTTCAGCAACACAACAAGACTCATGATTCGACGCAACCTCATTGTTCCCGCGCTGGTCGGATGCGTTGTAGCCCCGATGGCTACGGCTCAAACGATCATCAACTCCAACATCACGACTTCGACGACGCTGACGCTGGCGAGCAGCCCTTACGCCCTCGATGGCGATATCTATGTTCTGCCCGGCGCGACGCTGACGATTGAAGCCGGCGTGGTCTTCCGCAGCACGGCAAACAGCACGCTCGCGGTTACCCGCGGCGCCCAGATCATCGCCAACGGCACGAAGGACGCCCCGATCGTCTTCACGTCGAGCAACGACAACGGCACCTACCGCCAACTCGCCAACAACGAGTGGGGCAACCTGACGATCATGGGTTCGGGCTACATCTCGGAAGACGAGATCCCGAGTAACTCGTCGGCCCCGGCCACGACCAACTACGCGGACATGGAAGGCCTGACGCCGGCCAACCCGTCGCTCAACGACTACGGTGGCGGCAACGACAACGACGACAGCGGTAGCATCAGCTACTGCGCGTTCCGCTACGGCGGCGTCGC
>Ga0316204_10001348_pt1 | contig 68670 bp, 49 predicted proteins | sample 6monrhotite_MG_2_FD_205661 | JGI IMG/M metagenome (GOLD analysis project Ga0316204, IMG submission 205661) | Microbial mat bacterial communities from mineral coupon in-situ incubated in ocean water Damariscotta River, Maine, United States -... | ecosystem: Environmental > Aquatic > Marine >... | reverse complement strand
GTTTTTATTGAAATCATCTCACCTTAACCTTTAGACAAAATATATTTCCTATAATAAGCATCACAACTTGGGCTTGTCCAACATTGGATTAAGTCGCGGCTGCGCGCGACCTATCCTATTTTGTTAAGCAATTGTCGCTAAATTCAGAAAAAAAAACCCAGTCAGATTGGCAGATCAGACCGGGAGAAAGCTCCATGACAAGGAGAGCTAAATTTGAAAACTGCTGGAAAACATTATTACTGTTGTTTATGACGCGCAAATGACCAAAAAGTTTTATTCACACTACAAAAAGTTACAATTAATCGAAATAATACAGTTGAGTCAGGGTGAATAGTCGACATTCAATCACGTGAAAGCACATCAAAACGACAAATGGAGTATAGTACAAGGCTGATTTAAGTGATTCTATAAAGCGGTTGATGTAATTTTCAATAGTTACAGAGAGTTAGATTCATTTGTTAATCTATCTCTTTAAAGTTAAATAAATTTAAGGATTAAAATAACTTTTTTAAAATCTAAAGGTTCTAATAACTGTGTTCAGACTGAAAATTAATAATCGAAGGTTCATTCACTTACATTAATAACGAAATAGCTAAAAATATTCGATTTCATTTTTCTCTCGGTGTTATTATTCACCACTTTGACGAAAAATCGTAAAATTTGAATATGCTTGACCAATTTAAAATCGTCCTTTCACATACGACTCATCCTGGTAATATTGGCGCAGCTGCACGTGCCATGAAAGTCATGGGTCTATCTCAATTTGCGTTAGTTAATCCGTCGAAATTTCCCAGTGCTGAGGCGACTGAAAGAGCATCAAAAGCTTCTGATATTCTAGCAAATGCAACAGTCTATACCGATATTCACCAGGCCATTGCTGATTGTCGGTTGGTTGTAGGAGCAAGTGTCCGCACCCGGACTTTACCCAGCCGATTAGTCACCCCGAGAGAGCTGGTTTCCATCATAAAACAAAACCTTGAAAATACCCCAATAGCGATTTTATTTGGAACAGAAAATTCAGGATTAACCAATGACGAATTACATTTATGTCACTATCAGGTTTATATTCCAACAAATCCCGATTATTCATCCTTGAATTTAGCTTCGGCAGTCCAATTGTTAAGCTATGAATTACGGTTGGCATTTTCCAATATGCAACAATTGCCAGAAACGCGAGTCATTGCTAACGAACAAGTTGTTTCAAGAGAGCAATTAAATGGTCTGTTACAACATTTTGAAAAAGTAATGACTGCTACGGGGTATTTAAATCCCGGGCATCGAAAACAAATTGATAACCGTATGAGCCGGTTGTTTAGTAAAGCAACCATAACCGAAAGTGAAAATCGGCTATTGAGAGGTTTTCTTTCTTCCATAGAAAACATGATCTCTCGTTCAATTGATTAGTTCAGGATAAATAGTCTCGTACTTATTACACATTGGTAAATGATTAAAATGTTTAAACGAATCAAAGAAGATATTAATAGTGTTTTTGACCGTGACCCGGCCGCTAGAAACACACTGGATGTGCTTACAAACTACCCGGGATTACACGCCGTTTGGTGGCATCGCGCGGCGCATAAACTGTGGTTAAAAAATTGGTACTGGTTGGCAAGAGTGATTTCAACCATTAGCCGTTGGTTAACGGGGGTTGAAATTCATCCAGGTGCTAGTATTGGACGGCGTTTCTTTATCGATCATGCAATGGGAGTTGTCATTGGCGAAACAGCGGTGATAGGCAATGATTGTACTCTATATCATGGAGTAACGCTTGGTGGAACTTCTTGGGATTCTGGGAAGAGACACCCTACATTAGAAGATAATGTGGTGATAGGGGCTGGAGCAAAAATACTAGGACCTATTACGCTTGCGAAAGGCTGTCGAGTTGGTTCAAATGCAGTGGTAACCAAAGACGCACCTCCCGGTTCTACTGTTATTGGTATTCCGGGACATATCGTCGATCCTAATTGCAAAAAAGAAAACACTCATCGCGAAAGAGTCGAGCAATTGATTGGTTTTGAAGCTTATGGAGAGAGTCAAAGATGTTATGATCCGGTGGCGCAAGTAATAAGCAGTATTTTGGATCATTCAAGAGCAGTAGATAACCAGCTGAGTTTATTGATAAAGGCACTTGCGAATAACGGAATTGATATACATAAGTTAGATTTTCCCGGCATTAACGCCGATGATTTTTTAGATGTGATCGAAGTAGAAACTGAAGTTGAGAGCCAACAAGAAAATAAAAAAGAAGAAAAAGAATCCTCTCTAATGGATTAATCTATCAATAAAATAAAATAAAATGAAAATAGAATAACGCATGAAACGTCCCATTTACTTAGATTACGCAGCAACCACACCCGTTGACCCCAGAGTTATCGAACAGATGGTCGCTTGTTTGGGTGTGGACGGCGCATACGGTAATCCCGCTTCTCGTTCACATCGTTATGGTTGGCAAGCAGAGGAACTGGTTGATATCGCACGTAATCAAGTAGCGGATCTGATTGGTGCCGATGCTAGAGAAATTATTTGGACATCTGGTGCGACTGAGTCCGATAATCTGGTATTAAAAGGCATCGCACAGTGGCACAAAAAAGGGCACATTATTACCAGTGCCTTTGAGCATAAAGCGGTATTGGATTGTTGTGAGTATTTGGAACAACAGGGCTTTACTGTCAGTTACTTAAAACCTAATTCCAGTGGTTTAATCAACTCTCAACAAATCGCAGACAGCATAACACAGGAAACGATCCTTATTTCAATTATGCATGTCAATAACGAGATTGGGACGATCCAGGATATTAAATCCATTGGAGAGGTCGCCCACTCCAAAAATATTCCATTTCATGTCGACGCTGCTCAAAGCGCAGGTAAAATAACAATTGATTTATCAGATTTACCGGTCGACTATATGTCATTTTCCGCTCACAAGATCTACGGTCCAAAAGGAATGGGTGTATTGTTCGCTCGAAAGAATCAGCAGCCAAATTTAGAGGCGCAAATTCATGGTGGTGGACATGAACGAGGTCTACGTTCAGGCACATTAGCGACTCATCAGATTGTTGGAATGGGTGCTGCGTTTGAATTAGCTCGAAAAGAACTAGAGCAGGGCGAACAACATATTTTGTCACTAAAAAAACAATTTTTGAAATCGATATGCGAGATTGAAGGTGTGCATGTAAATGGCGATCTTGAGCACAGTGTCGCCGGGATAGTTAACCTAAGGTTTGACGGTGTCGATGGTGAAACATTAGTTATGGCTTTTAAAGATATTGCGGTTTCTTCCGGTTCTGCCTGTACTTCTGCAAGCGTCGAGCCTTCCTATGTTTTAAAACTCTTAGGGCTAGATGATGAGCAGGCTCATAGCTCCTTACGTTTTTCTTTTGGTCGCTTTACTACCGAAGAAGATATCGACACCGCGATTAAAGTGGTGAGTAGTGGTCTTGAAAAACTTCGCCGGTTTTCGTCTAAATGGGCGGAAAAACATTCATAAACAGCCTATTTTGGTTAAGATCCAAGTACCAATAAGAAAATTCGCCTTTTTGTCTATTATTTCAAATTAGGACTTGTATTTTTCCTGAAATAACGGATAATGCGCTCCGCATCGGGTCGTTAGCTCAGCCGGTAGAGCAGTTGACTTTTAATCAATTGGTCGGGCGTTCGAATCGCCCACGACCCACCATATATAAGGCCTCCAGAGATGGGGGCTTTTTTTTGTCTAATAAGTGATATCTTTAAACATTTGAAGTTGATAGTGTTGTCGGGTATCTAGGCAGACTACTTGCTCCTAAAAAATAGTCTGTTTTCTAGAGTAAAAAATTTATAGGTGTGACACTGAAAAGTACGCAGTATTTGTACTGACAATCACTAGCTTAGTCAGAAAGTACAAAAAAACTTGTAAAATTGAGCCAATTGCTGCTTGACCATTTATCGCAAAATACGCATTATTATCCCTTCCAAAAAGCATTATACTTAAGCTGTTATTTCTGAAATACCTAAACCAAAGATTTTGGCCCACCTAATGATTATTGTGATTGTAAAAACGCAATGATTATAAAAATTAAATTGTGAGAAACTATGCAGCCGATTGAAATTAATGATATGGAACTGGCTCGTCAACTATCCCCCTTATTTTCTGGGATTAAACGTGGGATCGAAAAAGAAAGCCTTCGGATTCGTCCTGATGGTTATTTATCGCAGGAACTCCATCCTACAGAACTGGGTTCTACTTTAACCAATCCTTATATCACCACCGATTATTCCGAAGCTCTACCTGAGTTTATTACACAAGCCACCAGTGATCGAGAAAAGCCTCTTAAGGAACTCTACGAAATCCATCAGTTTTGTTATCAATATTTAGGTGAGGAGATCCTCTGGTCGGCAAGTATGCCTTGCGTGATGGGTGAGGAAAAAGATATTCCCATCGCTCAATACGGTTCTTCTAATAGCGCAAAGATGAAAGAAGTTTATCGTGAAGGTTTAGGGCATCGATATGGTCGCTTTATGCAGACGATATCAGGCGTTCATTATAATTTTTCTTTACCTGATGAGTTTTGGAAAGAGTTCCATCGAACAACGGACTCCAAACTGTCACTGCAAGACTTTATTTCAGAGAAGTATATGGGAATGATCAGAAACTATCTCCGTTATTCCTGGTTAATTCCTTTGTTTTATGGAGCATCTCCAGCATTGTGTCAGAGTTTTATTCGAAGTAAGAATATCGATCTTGAAGAGCTAGTGCCAGGCACTCGATACGGAGCTTTTGCGACGTCCTTGCGGATGAGCGATTTAGGCTATCAAAATAAAGTACAAAGCCAGCTTAATGTTGGATACAATTGCTTAGATTCATATATTGGCGCGCTTGAAAGTGCTATTCGCACTGAAGACCCGTATTATAAGGAATTGGGCGTTATAGTGGATGGAGAGTACCAACAACTGAATGCCAATATTTTGCAAATTGAAAATGAATTTTATGGCAGTATTAGACCAAAAAGAGTGGCTAGTTCGGGCGAGCGACCAACCAAGGCACTTAAATTACACGGAATCGAATATGTTGAAGTGAGAGCGTTGGATATTAATCCATTTTCGCCAATCGGATTGGACTCGTCACAAATAGCATTCCTTGATTCTTTTTTGTTATGTAGTTTATTCGCAAAATCAGATCCGATCAGCTCAAGAGAAATGGGCGAAAATACTGATAACTTTGATCGGGTAGTACTCAAAGGACGTCATCCTGATCTTTGTTTAACGGTACAAAATAATAGTATTTGTTTGAAGGAAATCGCTGGTGATATTTTGCAAGAAATAGCGCCTTTTTCTGAAATGCTCGATAAAGCCTATTCGACCACTGAGCATTCAGATGTGATTAACAATTTGACTGGTCAGTTATCCGATTTAGACAAAACGTATTCTGGACGGATCATTAAAGCAATAGAAAAAAACAAGGAAGGTTTTTATCCATATGCTTTGAAGTTATCCCGTAAACATAAAAGGGAGTTTATTGACAATCCACTTACCGCCGAGCGTTTAGCTTTTTATCAAAATGTTGCAAAAGAATCACATGACAAAAAAGCAGAAATAGAAGCCAGTGACAGCATTAGTTTTGAAGCTTTTTTAGACAGTTATTATCAATAAAAACCACCAATAAATCGATTCAAATTTAGTAGTAAGTTGATAGCTGAGATTAATATTCGAAATGCAGTCGTTGCAAAGGTTAGATGGCGAGAAATTTAGACAGTTAGCATCGAAATAAACGTTAACAAATTACTTCTACCCTCAGGTCAAGATTATATTTGATCTGAATTAATTGTCCTTGAATTAAAAGAAAAATTTTAATCGACATGAGTTATAATCCAGCTATTAGATGGCTATAAATAAGGTTATGATTTGAACAGAACTTTTAACCAAGTTTAATCTAGATGTTTTCACTTCTTCATTCAAGAGCATCGATAGTCAATTACGGAACTGTTCCCACCTAAAAAGATATATGAATTTCACTTTACTCAAGCCTTTTCACCTGATAACCACCACATTCATTTTTATACTAGTGATGAGTTCTATTAGTTATGCATATTCAACAGAAAATTTTGATTGGAAAACCCAAGGTCAGCCCTTGTCAGAGCACTTTGACACCATGTCGGTCAGTGGACATCCTCAAAATTTCCGTATCAAACAAGACAAAAAAGGTTACATTTATGTAGCGAATGGAGCTGGGATACTGATTTTCAACGGCAAGGATTGGCAGATTCTATCGAAAGGTGAACAGCAAGTCTACTTTGGCTTTGCACTCAATGAAGATGGGCGTATCTACACGGGAACTACTGGAGAACTAGGCTATTACGAAGCAGACAAACGAGGGAACTGGCAATTTGTTTCTTTAATTGGCAAAACACAAGTTCCTGATTTCACTTTTGTGGGAGATGTTCTTTCTGTTGGTCGTCATGTATTGTACATAACTGAGCATCACTTGTTTCATTTTCACCCAGATATGGGGTTAATATGGCATGAGGAAAAACTACTTCCTAGTAGACTTTTTTTCGATGGGAAAAAAATAATGATTTCATCGAAACTAAAAAAAATATTTAGTTATTCACTTGAAGACAATAAAATACGGGAGTTAAATGAACTCAGTCATCCTGATCAACCTTCTATTTATCACCATTTATCTCTAGATAAAAATGAAATATTACTAGGTAGTCGAAAAAAATTATATCTATCCAAATTTGGAAAGATCGAAAGGTTTCAAACAGAAATCGATGATTGGTTAGCTAATAAATTTATAACCAGACTAACCTTGTTAGGAGAAAATAAAATATTAATTGCTACACGATTTTTTGGTTTTGCCATAGTGAATATGAAAGGAGAACTTATACGGGTTTACAATACCGATCTTGGTTTAAAAGACGATCACATTAACGATGTTTTGATTGATAAAGAAAAAAATATTTGGCTCGCACATGCAACAAATGGCATTTCAAGACTCATATTAGATTCACCCGTGAGTCAATTTTCAGATGAAAAAAATCTGGGATTAAGTTCCAGTACCGTAGTTTTTAAAAACCAGGTGTTTACGGGAGCTTTTTCAGGTTTATTTCAATTGAAAGCTTCGGAGAATGCAACTAAACAAGCAAAATTTGCCAAAGTTCCTCACGATTTTTTACTTGTTCTTTCATTTTTGATTGATGGGGACGTTTTACTTATTGGTAGCGGACTTGGGATCGATGCCCTTACAATCGATAAACAAGGTCTTTTAAGTTTTTCGAATATTCATGATTCGAGAAATAATAAAGGTTTTTATGTAAAAAAAATGATTCATTCAAAACAAGATCCTAGCATAGTTTATGCCATTAGCCACAATGGTCTAATAAGGTTGATAAAAAAACAGAACAAATGGAAAAGCCAAGGTCTTGCTGCTAACTTTTCTCAAGGGCTCTCATCATTGCATCAAACAAGCCATGATGAATTGTGGGTTGGTACAATAGGGGGTAAGTTCTATAGAATCAATGAACTGGATAAATGGCCAAATATTAAAACCGAGTTGATTAGCGTTCCTAGTCCCAAGCGGGTTATAGAGGCTCAAATTTTTGAGCTGGATTCAAATGTTTTACTAAGTAATAGCATTGAAGGTGGTTTACTCACTACGGATGCGAACCATGTTGGCTTTACTCTATCTAAGATCGCGGATTGGCAAAAAAATAACATCACTCATATTGAGGCTCTTGAACAAAATAATAAAGGTGTTGCTTGGTTTGCTACCCAAGATAAAAATTTTGGAGTCAATCGTATTGGTCGATTAAGGCTTAATGATCAGAAACAATATGATATTGATTTTTTTGATTTAGACTGGGTTAAGCTGGAATTTCTTCAAGGCTTGTTTCTTGCCGATAATGGTGATCTATGGGTTAATAGCCGTGGACGTATTCTCCGCTATCAAACCCATCAACAGCAGGAAAAATTCTCTCTTGAATCACCGGTACTAACAAAAATTATAGAGCTGGGTAGTGGTCGAAACCTGTTTACTCAAACGAACTTCGGTTTCAAGACACCAGCAATTGAATTAGCTGCTGACGAAAACTCTGTGAGCTTGCATTTTAGTGCGGTCAATTACCGAAACAGATCTACTCTGGAGTATCGTTATCGACTGTCAGATCAGCAGCAATCCTGGTCTGATTGGAGTACCGATTCCGTTGCTGAATTCACCAATCTAGAACCTGGCGAGTTTCTTTTTGAACTACAATATAGAACCAACCCAGGCAATTTGTCTCCTATTGCTCAAATCAACCTGCAGCATCTTCCCTATTGGCATCAACTTCTTTGGGTGAGAGTTTTTGCATTGCTTGCGTTGATATCCTGTTTTATCGGTTTTGCAGTCTTTTACGCTCGATTCAGGAATCGTAAACTGAGTCAACAGGCCGAAAATTTGGAAAATCAGATTGTTGAAAGGACTGTGGTTATCACGCAACAAAATAAACGCTTAGTTGATATGGACGAGGCTAAGAATCGTTTTTTTGTTAATGTTTCTCATGAATTTAGAACTCCGTTATCATTGGCAATTGCACCGCTCAAAGAAGTGATTTCTAGTAAACATTTAGACAGTCTGAAAAATTTTGAATATTTGAAAGTAGCATTAAAAAATAATTTGCATATGGTTAAATTGCTGGATCAAATACTTGATATAAATCGTCTTGAAGTGGGAAAAATGTCCGTGAGCATAGCCAAAATGGATTTGTCTGAGAGTTTACATCATTTAATTCGGCGGTTTGAAATACAGGCAGAAAAACAGCAAATTTCTTTTGAATTGGTTGGTTTCGAAGAGTCTCACGCACTTTATTTTGATGCAGATCATTTTGAAAAAATAATACTCAATTTAATTTCTAATGCAGTGAAGTTTAGCCCAGCAAAGAGCACGATTGAAATTGGCATGGGTATAGCGGATAACAAGATTACTCTCTGGGTTAAAGATGAAGGTCCGGGGATTGGCTCGGATGAACAATTGCATATTTTTGAGCGTTACTACCAAGGTAGGGCATCTTCAAATACGTTACAACCCGGTACAGGGATAGGTTTAGCATTAGTTAAAGAATTGTTGACTATTCATCAAGGCACAATAACTGTAGAAAGTGAGCTAGGAAAGGGAGCCCAATTTACGCTGATGTTGATGGCGGATGCCAGTCACTATAATTTAGAAATCATTAATGATTTTTCGTACTCGATAGATGAAAAAACGCTATCAAGTTTAGAAAATGTTGATGAGCCGATGAGAGTTACCATACAGAATGCAGCTTTCCTTGAGGATGAATCACGGAAATCGATATTAATTGTTGATGATAATGCGGAGCTGCGTCAGTTTATACGAACACTGCTAGATTCTACCTATAATGTTCTAGAGGCAGATAATGGCCAGGTTGCATTCCAGCAGGTTGTGGATAACCAGCCAGATCTCATTGTTTGCGATATCATGATGCCTGTCATGGATGGTTTGGAGTTTGCGGAAAAGCTTAAGTCCACAACAGAAACCGCCCATATTCCGTTAATACTGTTAACCGCAAAATCAACAAAAGAGGAAACTGTCGAAGGTTTGCGGCAGGGAGCCGATGATTATTTGAGTAAACCTTTTGATAGTGCAGAGCTGGTTGCTCGAATAGCCGCGCAACTGGCTCAAAAACAACGCATTGCCGATAAACTATATCGAAAGTATAATCAACAGCAAGAAGCTTCGGAGACAAAAATTGAAGGGAATGACGAGTTTTCCCTTAGTTTTAATGAGTTGTTTAATGAAAAACTCGGCGATCCTAAATTTGATGTTGAGCAAATGTGTGATGCTATGAAAATGAGCCGTAGTAGCCTTTTTCGCCAAGTTAAAAAACGCTTTAATTGTACTCCCGTACAATTACTCAGAATCCGACGTTTAGAATTATCATTACAAATGCTTAAGAGCCACTCAGGAACAGTGAGCGAAGTGGCCTATGCGGTTGGTTTCCAGAGTTTATCCGCATTTAGCCGAGCATTTAGTGAGCATTATAAAACCAGCCCCGTCCGTGTTATTGAGAACAATAATACCCTGTAATTTAAATTCCCTCTTCCTGCGATACAGAATACCTCTTCAACAGTCAATTGAAACTTTAAGTCAAAGATCTGACACTTTGAATCAAACAATTGTTTTTTTTAACTGATATTCTTCGGTTAATCATAAACTCGAAATTGAGCCATTCTTGGCAATTTCGATAAATCGAGGAATTGCCAATGAAGCATCTAAACGCATTGATTTTGGCTTTGGGGACTGTGGAGTTGTTTGTTTTAACCTATACAAAAATGCCCCTGAGTTTGAACAAGGACTCATAGATTACGATTTGGCAGTTTTATGATGAATTTGCCAGGTTTCCATCATAACAATTTTTCAATTTACCAAATTAAAATCTAACATTAAGGAGATGACATGAGACAGCATTTTTGCAGCTTGGTACTTGGGGCTATATTACTGACATATGCCACTGTTGCTCAATCCGCTTGGCAGCCGCCCATTGGCATTCCAGCACCCGATTTCGGTATCAATGAAGTCGCGCCGGCACAGCCATCAGGCTGGCCAGCAACTGAAGTGCCCGGTTTTTATTACGTCGATAACACTGACATCAACGCTACTGACATCGATAACCCCTACGGTACGCCAGATGAACCACGCCAGACCATTCCTACCACCAGCTATGATCCCGGTAGCTACGTTGAAGTGCATGGTGGTCCGTACAGTGATAGCTATCCACTTAATTTTAACTGTACGGTGAGCCAGCCTTGCTGGTTCCGTGGTGCATCTCAAGCCAACATGCCTATTTTCGATGGTCGAATTGATATTTTTAATACTGAGTATCTGATCTTCGAAAACATCGATATTAATGGAGGCGAAGGAGGTCCAGTAGGCATCAACAGTACCAACGGTGAAAATAGCCACCATGTCGCTATCAGGCACTCCAATATCAGAAACCGCTCCTTCTCTGGTTCAAGCTCAGGAATAGGTGTCATCCCCTGGTATAACAGCAATATAAGTGACATTGTTATTTACAACAATGAGATCAACACATTGGGTGACTATCAGGCGACTGAAGATACCGACTTTCATGGTGTTACCCCCAGCCTGTGGGGACGAGACCCTAGCTCAACACTCAGTCGTGTATGGGTACTGGACAACCACTGCTACCATGTCAGCGGTAACTGCGTGCAGGTCAATGCAGGTAACTGGCCCGATTCTCACGACTACTTAACCCACGTCTATATTGGCAGAAACGTCAGTCACGATGGTCGCCAGGGGGCATTTGGCATCAAGCAGTCCAGCCATGTCATCATCTCGCAAAACACCATGTACAGTGCTGATATGGTCGGCGCACAGAGTGGTGATGGTGTCGGCACACAGTACGGCCCCGATAATTTATGGATACTATTTAACAACGTCTACGACACCCCATACGGGGTTCGCCAAACAGATACACAGCCAGGCGTTGAAGACCATAACACCTATATTATTGGCAATCTATTTCATGATTTAAGAGATGTTCCTGATGCAGCGCGTGCCTGGGGCTCATCACCAGGCTGGGGGATTTCATTGTGGCACGGTGTACTGTCTCGCCATATTGTTAACAATACCTTTTACAATACAAGAGGTGGGGTACTTTCTATTTTTGATGGTCCAGTACATATATACAATAATATATTTAATAGCACTCGACTCAATAACGATAATACGGCACATATAACTATAACGCATGCGGGACGCACAGGTCTCAGCTCCCAGGATGGAAATACATTTGATATTTCTGCCTCATTTGAGTGGTGGAACTCAGAAAGACCTGCTGATGATCTACAACGCGGAGTCTCATATAGCTTAGCGGACTACATCACAAACTACCCAACTCAATGCACCACTTGCACAGAAAATATCGATCCTCTCTTTGTTGATCCCGCAAATGCCAATTTTCGCTTACAGAGCACTAGTCCTATCATCGATAACAGCTCAGAGAATTATGTCTATCAACGTTTCTTTGATCTTTACGGCATCGATATTCGGGTCGATTATGATGGCAATGCTCGCCCTAACGGCAGCGGCTGGGAAGCCGGTGCCTTTGAATACTATGACGCCAGTGCTCTCGCCATCACCACCAGTAGCTTACATGACGCACAGCAGGGCGTTGAATATACCGCAACACTCAGAGGTTATGGCGGCAGAACTCCTTATACATGGTCGATGCAAAACGGCGCGCTACCAACAGGTCTAACGCTAGCTGCAGACGGTACCATCTCGGGGACACCAACTGAAAATGGTAACTTCACCATTGATGTTCAGATCACCGATCTGGACAGCGTTAGTAACACTAAAACGCTCAGCATCACTGTCAGCGCTCCCGCTCTCTCCATCACCACCAGTAGCTTACATGACGCGCAGCAGGGCGTTGAATATACCGCAACACTCAGAGGTTATGGCGGCAGAACTCCTTATACATGGTCGATGCAAAACGGCGCGCTACCAACAGGTCTAACGCTAGCTGCAGACGGTACCATCTCGGGGACACCAACTGAAAATGGTAACTTCACCATTGATGTTCAGATCACCGATCTGAACAGCGTTAGTAACACTAAAACGTTCAGCATCACTGTCGTTAGCGCAGCTGTGCAAGGTGAAACGACAAGTAGCGGTGGTGGTGGTGTAGTGTGGCTACTGAACATCTTTGCATTACTCCTGATACTTGGCAGATGGGTACAGCACTCACGTCACAACAAAGAAGTGTAGCCACAAACGGTAGTGATGATTCTAAGTAAACGACACAAAATTTTAACCGTTTGTAAACAAAAACCATCGAAATAAATGGCGAATATAAAACAGACGAACAACATAGGGGGGTTTGGGTTTGAGTTATTATTGATGTAGTAGTTAAGAACTGTCATAACTGTCTGACAAACGGTAGTGATGATTCTAAGTAAACGACACAAAAATTTAACCGTTTGTAAACAAAAACCATCGAAATAAATGGCGAATATAAAACAGACGAACAACGAAAAATAGCTAAATACAGCTATTAAAATAAAAGGTGCATCATGGGATTAAAAGAGAAACGCGCAGTGCAAAAAGTACAAGATGGTCAAGCTAAATACGAAGAGAAGCTCTCTGAGGCGACGGGGAGCAACTTGACGTTTGACGTTAACTGGGACAGCTTTATGGAGAATGAGAAAGCGATCATTATGTTGCCTAATGGTTTATTTGCACGATTAACTAAAGGTCTAAAAAAAATATGCAATGATGACCTGGGGAAAGAGGCAATTCAAGGGTCACTTAAAAAAATAGTTGTAGAACATGTAGAAGATCCTGCAGATAAATCTGTGAAGCTCGAAGGTGATACATTACATATTTCTGTTGCTCTACACAATTCGAGCAAAGGCATATTTACTGACAATGATTATTCAAAAATAATTTCTGGCGCACTATAGCCTAACCTCTGTATTAGGCTACATATATTTCACCGACTGAGACAGGTAGTTCTTATCTGTCTCAGTCGTTTATATCCTAAAATTTTTCCATTTCTCTTAATGAAAACAAGTTATGAATTTCTAGAGTCTTTAATTGCCGCTCAAACAGAAAGAATTAGGTATAAATCGGAGGCAAACGGCTCCTATGCAAATGCTGAATGGTGAAATACAGGAAAGGCGTATGGGAACACCACCATAGTCAGCATTGGGTTCAGGATGTGACTTTTAGAGAAGATGAATGTTCAATTCATGCGGATGATGGCGCAAGAAACTTAGCGTCAATGAGACGAGTCTTACTCAACATGGTCAACCAACATCCGTTAAAAGATAGTGTTGCTGGCAAACTCCAGCGAGCCAGTTGGGATGGTGATTTCAGAGCGGGGATTTTATTTGGTCAAAAAATCAGCCAAGTATAATCCGACCCTGTTCTCATTAACCGTCAATTGAAATTTTATGTCAACGATTTGACACTTTGAATCAAACAATATCAGTTCAAAGTTGCTACTTTTGTAGAGGTAAATCTTTGTAAATTCATCTTCTCTATTTTAGTTATGGCATGGGGAGGGTCTTAGTTTTTAAATGTTAATAGTGTGCAAAAGTGAGTGAAGTGAAATGATAAAAATTGAGCCTGTTCGAGTTACTGTTTTTTTTCTGTTGTCGACATTTCTTTCAGCTTGTGGTGGCGGTAACGGGGGGAGTTCTGGAGGAGAAACACCTGTGACAGATACCCAGGCTCCGACTCTTAGCGCTGGCCAACCCAGCGGCACCTTGGATGCGGGCACTACCACTGCCAATTTAAACGTGACCAGCAATGAAAACGCCACCTGTAAATACGGGGATTCAGCCAATACCGCATTTACCTCGATTGCCAATACCTTTAGTAGCACTGGCAACACCTCACATTCAAGCCAATTGACCGAGTTAACCGATGGCAGCAGTTACAGCTATTATGTCCGTTGTGAAGATAACAGCAACAATGCCAATAACAGCGATTATGTCATTAATTTCTCGGTAGCTGATAGTGCCGATGTCACAGCACCAGTACTGAGTAACGGAACCCCAGATCAGAGGCTCCCTATGGGCACCACGAGCACTACCTTAAGCCTAGATACGGATGAGAGCGCGGTGTGTAAATATGATGTTAATGCCGGAACGGCTTACAGCGCCATGAGCAATAGTTTCGACAGCAGTGGCAGTACCAGCCATAGTACCAGCGTGACCGGATTAAATAACGGTGGTCCCTTTTCTTACTACGTGCGTTGCGAGGATCTTACCGGTAATATTAACGACAGTGATTATCTCATTAGGTTTTATGTCGATAACGGAATAGATTCGATAGCGCCGGTGATTAGTGACAGCACCCCAAACCAGACGCTCCCGATAAATACCATGAGCACTCTCTTAAGGCTAGATACGGATGAGCGCGCGGCGTGTAAATATGACCTGAATGCTGGAACGGTTTACAGCAGCATGAGTAACAGTTTCAGCTCCAGATCTGGTGGCACCAGTCACTCTATCAGAGTGTCCGAATTATATAACGGTGGTTCCTTTGCTTATTACGTGCGGTGTGAGGATTTTGCGGGTAATGTTAATGATGTTGATCATCTGATTGCCTTTGATGTCGTTGAAGGCCCACCTCTCCTAAGTAAAATGCCGAATCATCCGCTTCCGATGGGGACCACGAGCACGAATTTCATAGTGCAAACGAATGAACCTGGGGTGTGTAAATATGATGTGAACGCAAACACAGCATATAGTGCGATGACGGGAAGTTTTGATACCACCGATGGAATTAACCACAGTACCCTTTTGACTTCGCTGGAGGCGAGTAAATCATATCTATATTACATTCGCTGCGAAGATACTCTTGGTCATATCTCAACTCGAGATCATGTTGTTAATTTTACGGTGCTAAGTGCTGTGGCAACGGATACGCCATGGTCGTATGTTGGTATCCCGTACACTGACTGGGCCTATAATCCGTTTACTATTCAGCCGACGGTACCGACTGAGTGGCCTGCAGCGCCTGCGCAGGACTACTACTATGTGGAACCTGATCATCCTCAGGCATCTGATACCACTGAGGTCGGTGAGTTAACGGGTACCTATGGGCGCTTTGGTTACCCTGATCGTCCAAGAGTCAGTATTCCTAAAAATAGCTGGATTGCTGATGTCTATACCGCAGGCACAGTGATCTGGTTAAAAGGTGGCACGCATCAATATAGCTGGTCGCCGCAGTTCCATGGTACACCGGATAATCCAATCTGGTTTTATGGTGACCCAACGGATAAACCAACGTTTACTAATACTTACCTTCGTATGTATAACAGTCGTTATGTCATCCTTGATAACCTTCAATGGATAGGCGGCAATACAGGTAATGGTGCGATTGGTCTCACGCGAGATCGTGCTGGTCCTACGCATCACATCACATTGCGAAACCTGCATTTTGAAAATCTTAACTGGATTGGTGGTGGTGGTGCGATCATTAGTATTGTGGCTGGTGGTGATCGTGGCAATGAAGTGCATGATGTCGTCGCCTATAAAAACACTTTCAAGAACAATGGCGGCGGTTTTAACTGGTACGAAGATGATGGTGACCATCATGGCTATAAAATCGATGGTGCGGCACCGACAGCTGGCAATAAAGCTAATCGGATATGGATTATTGAGAATCGAGCGGTTAAGGGTGATTTTCCTGACCCAACTGATGGTCTATTTAAAAGTATTTCGGGTAACCTGGTTCAGGTGGGTGATCAGGTTGAGCTATCTGGTGGCTCGCACCATGTTTACGTTGCCGGTAATTATCAGGAATTTGCACGTCAGGCATTGGGCTGGACCAAGCGCTCGCATGATGTGATTTTTACCAGTAACGACTGCACCGATACCTATAATGTCGCGGGTGGTAATGGTCAGTGTTATGGGCATCAATATGCGGCGGATCACAACTGGTGGATCAATAATGTCTCAACCAAATCGGCATCAGGCTGGATGCATACCTCGAATGATGCGATGGATGGAAAATTATTTATTATTGGTAATATCTTTCATGGTAATAATAAATCCGATCGTAACGACAACTGGCGAACCTGCTCAGGCGCATCGCTGTATACTCAGCAAGGTGAGCACTACTTTGTGAATAATGTGTTTGATAACAGTTGTTATGGTATCTGGGCGCAAACGAATCGTCATAGAACTGTCGATAGATTGCATATATATAACAATATCTTCACTAATTTCTCAGCGGTGGTTGATACGCGTGCCAAGGCAATTGCACTGGAAGTCACCAATGGTTTGCAGGTGTTTATGGAAAATAACCTGTTTGGAAGTTATGACGGTGATGTGTTAGTGGGCGGCGGTCCTCAGTTGAGTTTACTCTCAGATCTTAATAACCAGCCCTGGGCGATGAACAATATCGTTGGTGATCCGCTGTATATCGACCAGACTAATGCTAATTATAATATTGGCGAAGGTTCTGCGGCGGTTAATGTCGGCACCCAAACCTACGGCAGTGGTGCGGAAGATGTGTATCAGCAATTTATTAATCGTTATACTAATGACATTAACTACCCAGGCAACCCTGCTGATTATTGGCCAAAAGATTATTTAAATCAGCCGAGGATTGTGGGTGGTACTATTGATATAGGGGCTTTTGAGAGGCAATAAATTAAATCCTTTACCTCAGTTGAGGGTAATGCCAATGTTGATGACAGTATTGTGGTTCGAGTGACCTCGTCAACGATTGGTCTAGTAGTTAAAAAGAAGCGACTCTAACGGTGGGAGGTGTATCCTATACCTTTAGTGCCACTATCTTACGACTGTAATTTGGGAATTAACAACTTCGCTAAGTCTTCTTTAAACCTTGAATATCTTAGGTAGAAAGTTGTTATTTGGTCAGATGCTAGCGCTGTTAATACCTACTAAACAGCTTTAATGAGACGAGCCTTTCGTATCTTGGTCTATTAGCTCTTGAGCAGAATGGTGCTTGATAATATGCTTGTCATACATGTACTCAGTCGCTGGTGCCAATGCATTATTGACCATCAGATATCCAACGATTGACATAGTGATGGTATAAGGTAATGCCATTATTACCATTCGACCATAAGATAAGCGAATTAATGGTGCGATAGCCGATGTCAATAAGAATAAGAATGCTGCTTGCCCGTTTGGCGTCGCTACGCTTGGAATATTTGTTCCCGTATTGATTGCTACGGCCAACATATCGAACATATCACGAGTAATTTCGCCTGCAAGTAATGCTTTTTTAACTTCTTGAATATAAACCGTTGCCACAAATACGTTATCACTGATAGCTGAGAGAACACCATTTGCAACAAAAAATATAGAGGTTTTCGTTTCCAAATCAGTTTCCATATGAAGCACTGCATTAATAATAGGTGCGAATAACGCTTGATCTTGAATAACAGCGACAATTGCGAAGAATACGACTAACAATGAAGTAAATGGAAGAGCTTCTTCGAATGCCTTTCCAATTTGATGCTCCTCAGTAACACCGTTAAAAGCGGTGGCTAAAATAATCACTGAAAGACCGATTAAACCAACTTCGATAAAGTGATTTGCCAAAGCAACAACTAACCAAATGGCTATTAATGCTTGAGCAGCAAGGGAAACTTTCTCGTGTAAAGTTCTTTTTTCATCTTCGTGAGCCATAAATTCTTCCATAACTTTACGGACTCGTTCTGGCATGGTGACGCCGTAACCGAACCAGCCAGTTGTTTCCAGTACTACCAAAGTGGTTAAGCCGGTTACAAATACCGGTAAAGATACAGGAGCCATGCGATAGAAAAATTCCATAAAACTCCAGTTAGCTTGAGTGGCTATTAACAAGTTCTGTGGCTCGCCAACAATTGTCATTACGCCGCCTAATGCGGTACCGATAGCAGCATGCATCAGTAAACTTCTTAAGAAAGCTCTAAACTGTTCAAGATCTTGTCGATGGCTATCTTCAACTTCTTTATCGTGCGAATGGTCATGGCTCTCATCATGAAAATGTTTCCCTGATGCGACTTTATGATAAACACCGTAAAATCCAACACCAACCGCTATGATAACGGCTGTTACTGTCAGTGCATCTAAAAATGCCGAAAGAATAGCCGAAGAAAATGAAAACATCAAAGAAAGAACTATCTTAGATTTAATCCCTAGTAATATTCTTGAAAATGTGAAGAGAAGCAAACTCTGTAAAAAATAGATACCGGCAACCATAAACATTAGAAGAAGAATAACTCCAAGATTGGTTGTTATTTCATGCATTACCGTGTCACCATTAGTTAAGCCAATGAATATTGCTTCTATGGCAAGTAGCCCCCCAGGAAGTAACGGATAACATTTTAATGCCATGGCAAGAGTAAAAATAAATTCTACAATGAGTAGCCACCCTGCAACGGCTCCCCCCATTGTGTAATTAACAATGGGGTTGAGAATTAGAAAAGCCACAATGGTGAGCTTATACCAATCAGGTGATTGACCTAAGAAGTTTTTTATAAAAGCTTGTGTTATGGTCTTGCTCATTGTGATTCCTTGATGCGAATTGTTCCATTAATCGAATGATATAAAAGCCAAATCACAGCTAGTTGGTTTCGATAGCTATTTATTTAAATTATTGAACTACCTAGAAATTTTAGTCGTTTATTGTCCATTTGCCAAATGCTTTAGGATAATTTCGACGGAATCCAAAGAGATTCTTTGCTACTGTATAGTAAATAGACAATTTTTGTGTTTAATACGATTTCCTGATTGTGTTAACGAGTAAATTTAATTTGGACATATCAGACCAGTTGTCTGTTATAATTTTAGCACATACTAACTGATAACATCGCTGAATGTTTATTCATTCAATTAAATAAATTATTGAGCCATTCGAGTATTTCAAAGCTCTAAGGATAGTTAATGTCCAAATTAATTACTGCACGAAGCCCTGCTGCTTTTGCCGAAGAATATATTGTTGATTCTATTTGGAACGGCAAATTTGCTCCGGGTACAATTTTACCTGCAGAAAGAGAGCTTTCAGAGTTGATCGGTGTGACGAGAACAACGCTAAGGGAAGTTCTACAAAGACTAGCCAGAGATGGTTGGTTGACTATTCAGCATGGTAAACCGACCAAAGTCAACAATATTTGGGATACTGGTGGATTACATATCTTGGATCGGATAACACGTCTTGATGATGCGGGCTCGCTAAAATTGGCGGATCAATTGTTGGATGTTAGAACTCAGTTTGGTGGTATTTATTTCCGCTCAGCCATGAAAGAAAATTCAAAAAAAATGAGCCAAATATTCAGCGAAATTGCTGATGTGAATTCGGATAGGCAGTCCTATATTGATTTCGATTGGAAGGCTCAACATGAATGTGCTTTCTTATCAGGCAACCCCGTTTTTGTGCTGATGTTGAATGGGTTTAGAAATGTTTATTACCGTATCGGCAGCTATTATTTTGATAAGCCAGAAACAAGAACACTGGCAAAATCATATTATCTTAAACTAAAAGATATCGTGCTGACTCAGGATGTCGATCAACTAAATGACGCAGTTTGGAATTATGGGCGTGAAAGTGGTGCTTTGTGGTCTTCCATGCGTGCAAATTTAACGTCACTGAAGGATATTGATTAATAGCGCCTCTAGTGGAACTAATATTTATAGTGGACTAATATTTAAATTTTGGTTTTATCTTTAGCAGGACTGCTGGCAGTCTCAGATTGTTTTCCTTTGTCATCAATTGACATGAGCTTGACCGGAAACCCCCACAACTGGTGTAAATGTTTTACTACTTCAGATGCCGTATCAGCTAAGTTGATATTGTTCGTTTGAGTATGATGCAAAGTAAGTGAACGATCACCACTTAAATTGACTTCGTAGATTTCAATGTTTGGTTCGCTGATACTCATATTATATTGTTCAGAAAGATTTTGACGAATTTCCTGGTAACCGGAATCATTATGGATTGCAGTTACTTCTAATTTCTTTTCTTTCTCGTCGTCTTTTATTGAAAAAAGTTTGAATTCTCGAATTAATTTTGGCGATAGGTACTGAGCAATAAAACTTTCGTCTTTGAAATTTTGCATGGCAAAAGTAAGCGTTTCTTGCCAAGGTGAACCTGCTATTTCAGGGAACCAACGTTTGTCTTCGGGAGTAGGGTTTTCGCAGATCCGGCGAATATCAGTCATCATATTAAATCCAAGTGCATAAGGATTAATACCGTTAAAATAAGGGCTATCAAATTCTGGCTGAGTGACTACATTAGTATGGCTTTGTAAAAACTCAATCATAAAGCCATCAGTGGTATAACCTCGATCATAAAGTTCGTTTAAAATGGTATAATGCCAAAAAGTTGCCCAGCCCTCATTCATGACCTGAGTTTGTCGTTGAGGATAAAAATACTGACCGGTTTTTCTTACAATACGTACTATTTCACGCTGCCACACAGGCATCATGGGGGCATTTTTTTCAATAAAATACAAAATATTTTCCTGAGGCTCAGAAGGAAAACGAGGTTGGTTTTTATCTTCGTCATTACTGCTCTTATTTGGGATCGTATTCCAAAGTTCATTGACCTGAGATTGAAGGTATTCTTCTCTTTCTTTTTGTCTACGTTTTTCTTCACGCATAGAAATCGGGTAAGGGCGTTTATAACGATCGACACCAAAATTCATGAGCGCATGACAAGAATCTAAAACTGACTCAACTTCATCAATGCCGTAAAGTTGTTCACATTCTGCAATATAGTTCTTGGAAAAAATTAAGTAATCAATAATAGCCTCGGCATCGGTCCATGTTTTAAACAGGTAATTGCCTTTAAAAAAAGAGTTATGACCAAAGCAGGCGTGTGCAATAACAAGCGCTTGCATCATCATATTATTTTCTTCCATTAGATAAGCAATACAAGGACTGGAGTTAATGACAATCTCATAGGCTAGTCCCATACGACCACGACGGTAAGATTGTTCATTTTTGATAAAATGTTTTCCAAATGACCAATGGTTATAACCAATAGGCATGCCAACACTAGCATAGGCATCTAACATTTGTTCGGCAGATATTATTTCCAACTGATTGGGGTAAGTATCTAGCCCAAAATCATTGGCAATCTCTTCAATCACTTTATAATATTGATCAACCAATTCGTAGGTCCAATCGGAGCCAGTTGATATCGGCGAACTGACTCTTTTTTTCGGTTTTAAGTTCATCCCTTAGCCCTTGGTGATAACTGATTGATGATTGATTGTTTTTTAAAAAACTCTCTAAATACCGGGTAGATGTCGTTTTGTTGTGTGATTTTTTGCATAGCGAAATTTTGATGGACATCAGCTAAGCGCTGATATTCATGCCATAGATTTTGAGGTTCACGATCAGTGATTTCAACATATGTATAATGTCGAACTAATGGAAGCAAGTTGGTATCGAGTAATTTATGACAATAGTTAGAATCATCATTCCAATTATCCCCGTCAGATGCTTGTGCTGCGTAAATATTCCAGTCGGTAGGATTATAACGAGCTTGAACTATTTCTTGCATAAGTTTTAAGGCGCTGGATACGATCGTTCCACCTGTTTCTTGAGAATAAAAAAATTCATTTTCGTCAACTTCTTTCGCTTGTGTATGATGTCGAATGTATACCACTTCGACGTCTTTATAGGAGCGTTTTAAGAATAAATACAATAGAATATAAAACCGTTTAGCCATTTCTTTTGTTTGTTGATCCATCGAGCCAGAAACATCCATCAAACAAAACATCACTGCATTGGTGGTAGGCTGAGGTAATTTCGTAAAATTTTTGTAGCGTAGATCGAATGTATCAATATATGGAATGCGTTTGATACGTTTTTTTATCGCCTCTATAGTTTCTACCAATTCTAGCTCATGTTGGGGATCTTTTTCTTTATCGACTAAAGCGAGTTCGGCCTGTAATTTTTTTAACTTTCTTTTTAACGGAAGTTGAATGGCTATTCGCCTTGCCATTGAACCTTTCAGAGAGCGAATGATATCGATGTTTGATGGATTGCCATCAGTGTTAAATCCTGAACGTATGGTTTTGTAATTGACCAGTTTTTTGAGTTTGTTTCTTTTTAGATTGGGTAGCTCCAGATCTTCAAACAGTATATCCATATATTCTTCACTGGAAATTTGAAAAGAGAATTCGTCATCGCCTTCCCCGTTGTCACTAGCTTTGCGCCCATTACCTCCTCTCTGGGGCGGCGGTCTATCTATTTTGTCTCCAGTTGAAAACTCTTTGTTTCCAGGATAAACACGCTGTTTTTTTCCTCCGCTACCATGACGAAAAGTTGGCTCGCTGATATCTTTTGATGGAATAGAGATACTTTCACTCTTGTCTATATCAGTGACGCTTCTTTGACTGATTCGATCGGCGATAGCTTTTTTTATTTGTGAACGATATCTACGAATAAATCGCTGCCGATTGACAGTGCTTTTATTTTTTTGATTAAGTCGTCGATCAATAATTTGCACTAACTTATCCCTACTATTTGGCTAAAAGATTACGATGATTTTCTGACTCTTAAATACCACTCACATAGTAGTCGGACTTGTTTTGTTGTATAACCTTTTTCCACCATTCGATTGACAAAATCATCGTGTTTTTTATTGTCATCCGAAGATGATTTGGCGTTGAAGGAAATGACTGGTAGCAGGTCTTCAGTGTTTGAGAACATTTTCTTTTCGATCACCGTCCTCAGTTTTTCATAACTAGTCCATTTTGGATTTTTGCTATCATTATTGGCTCTGGCTCTTAACACAAAGTTAACAACTTCATTTCTAAAATCTTTAGGGTTGGATATACCTGCAGGTTTTTCGATTTTTTCAAGTTCCTCATTTAATGAAGGGCGATCAAAATTTTCGCCCGTTTCAGGGTCTCTATATTCCTGATCTTGGATCCAAAAATCCGCATAAGTCACGTATCGGTCAAAAATATTTTGACCGTACTCGGAATAAGATTCTAAATAGGATGTCTGAATTTCCTTTCCAATAAACTCAATATAATTGGGTACCAAAAATTCTTTGATGTTTTCCAAATAACGAGCATGAATTTCCTGGGGAAATTGCTCCTGCTCAATCTGCTTTTCTAAAACATATAATAAATGTACTGGATTTGCTGCTATTTCTGTTTGGTCATAGTTGAAAACTCGAGAGAGAATTTTGAAAGCGAAACGTGTTGATAAGCCGTCCATTCCTTCGTCGACTCCTGCATAATCTTTGTATTCTTGATAGGATTTAGCCTTGGGATCTTTATCTTTTAAACTTTCACCATCGTATACTTTCATTTTTGAGTAAAGGCTGGAATTTTCGGGCGTAACCAGTCGGGACAAAACTGAAAATTGGGCAAGCATTTCTAGCGTGTTTGGTGCGCAGGGAGCGCTTTTCAATGAGGAATTCTCCAATAGTTTTTTATAAATATTGACTTCTTCACTGATACGCAAGCAATACGGGACTTTTACGATATAGACTCTATCCAAAAAAGCTTCATTATTTTTGTTATTTCTAAAACTTGTCCATTCGGATTCGTTTGAGTGGGCGAGCACAATGCCATTAAATGGCAGAGCAGACATTCCTTCTGTGCCGTTGTAGTTGCTCTCTTGTGTTGCAGTCAATAAGGGGTGGAGTACTTTGATCGGAGCCTTAAACATTTCAACGAATTCCATAATACCCTGATTTGCGCGACATAAAGAGCCATCGTAACTGTATGCATCGGGATCATTTTGAGCAAATTCTTCTAATTTACGAATATCAACCTTGCCAACTAGGGATGAAATGTCCTGATTGTTTTCATCTCCAGGCTCTGTTTTTGCAATAGCGACCCTGTTTAACACCGACGGATTGAGCTTCGCCACCTTAAATTTTGAAATATCACCGTTGTAGTCATGTAGTCGCTTCACAGCCCAAGGAGACATAATGGTATTCAAATACCGTAGAGGAATGCCATACTCTTTTTCGAGTATTTCGCCGTCTTCCTCGGGATTAAACAAGCCAAGCGGCGATTCAAATACCGGCGAATCTTTAATCGCGTAAATCGGTTGTTTTTCCATTAGGCTCTTTAGTTTTTCTGCCAATGATGACTTACCGCCGCCAACTGGACCCAATAAGTAGATGATTTGCTTGTTTTCTTCTAACCCTTGCGCAGCATGTTTGAAGTAGGAAACGATCTGTTCAACCGCTTCTTCCATCCCATAAAAACTGTCAAAAGCTGGATATCGATGGATAACTTTATTGAAAAATAGTCTGCTGAGGATAGGATCTTTTGATGTATCAACTAATTGTGGCGCGCCAACAGCGGTGAGCATTCGTTCAGCTGCATTGGCATAGACCCCCGAATCATCCTTGCAAAGTTCAAGATACTCTGCCAATGTATATTCTTCTTGCTGTTGGCTGTCAAATCGTTGCTGATATTGATTGAAAATACTCATGTTTATCTCCACATAGTCGTGATCGAGCAAACATCCTTCCAATCATTATTATTGTTTTATTTGTGTTGTTTCATCATGTTTGTTCAATCTAATTACTTGATATCGCTTTTTTACATCATGGGTGCATCTGTTAATTTAAGTTTAGACCTAAAAATAGCGATGTGCACTTTTTATATAACAAAATGAGAACTAATTTCAAGTGTTTTTCCATATCTAGATTATAAGCTTTTGTTTATTAAATGCGTAATATCCCGTAAAATCGGCGGAAGTAACAGAATGGTCTAAGTTTTTCTTAGATCCGTATATATTTGAGGTGAATTTTGGAATTTTTGATGGAATACGGCGTGTTTCTCGCTAAAGCAATTACAATCGTTATTGCCATTATAGTGGTTATTGGAGCTCTCGCCAATTTGGGTAATAAAAGCAGAAAAAGTACAGAGGGTCATATTGAAATCACTAATCTTACCGAAGAGATTGATGAAGTAAAAGATGGCATGTTAGTAGAGTTGCTCGCTGAAGACGAGTATAAAGCGCTGCAAAAGCAAAAGAAAAAAGAACATAAAGCCGAGCAGAAAGAGCTAAAGAAGAAACTCAAATCCGAAAAACTTGGTAAAAAAGAGTCCGTAGATAAGACCGTTACTGGTTCAGAAAAAATCAATGTCGTAGCTGAAGAGCAGCAAGCTATAGATAATGATATAGATAACGTTGCTAAACAAGGATTACCTGAAGAAACGACAAGTCGCTTATTTGTTATTGATTTTGACGGCGATGTCGAAGCATCAGCAGTCACCAATTTACGAGAGGAAATTTCTGCGATAATTTCTGCAGCAAGTTCGAATGACAGGGTCTTAATTCGTTTAGAAAGCCCTGGTGGAATGGTTCATTCTTATGGATTAGCCGCTTCGCAATTAACTCGGATAAAAGCGGCTAATTTAAAATTGATTATAGCTGTGGATCAGGTCGCGGCCTCTGGAGGCTATATGATGGCCTGTGTTGCGGACGAAATTGTTGCTGCACCTTTTGCTGTAGTTGGTTCCATCGGCGTAGTTGCTGAATTACCTAATTTTCACCGGTTGTTAAAACACAATAAAGTCGATTATGAACAACATACTGCAGGTGAATATAAACGAACGCTTACCATGCTTTCTGAAAATACCGATGCAGCGAGAGAGAAGTTCAAAAAAGAATTAGAAGACACACATGAACTCTTCAAGCAATTTATTACCAGCAATAGACCTTCTTTAGATATAGATAAAGTTGCAACGGGTGAGCATTGGTATGGTACTCAAGCCTTAGAGTTAGGTTTGATTGACAAAATACAAACAAGTGATGATTATATTGTAAAAGCTGCCGCAGAGGATGACGTTTTTGAAATTTCTTACCAAGTGAAAAAACCTCTTGCCGAAAGATTATCATACTCAATTCAATCCGCAGTTGAGAAAGCTTTTTTATCGGTATGGCAAAAAAGTATCGAATCTCGATTGTTCAAATAATCGAATGATGGGGAAAATATTACAAATAGCTTTTTACTTTGTAGCGTTTTTATTGTCGATTACTTTTCTACAGGCGAACGAAATTAGTTTGCCTGAGCCTGTTAGTAATAATGCCGTCGCAATAGCCGAAGTCGAAGGTCAATCCGTTCTATTCAGTTTTAATGGGCTATCTAAAGGTAAGAGCTACAAAGATATTCATGCGAAAGCATTTTCTGTTAATTTGCAAACTAAAAAAAGTAAAACCATTGCCAGCTTGCCTGATGGTAGTGGTCGCCTCGCAAGTATTGCCATGACTCTTAGCAATCGAGTTTTCGTGATTGGCGGTTACACGGTAGCAGAAGATCATAGTGAAGTTTCTACCCCGCAAATTTACGAATACTTTCCGTTAGAAAATAAATATCAATTGACCACTGAAATGCCAGTGCCGGTTGATGATACTGTCGCATTAGTTTATCAAGATCGCTACATTTATTTAGTCAGTGGTTGGCATGATTCGGGTAACGTCAACTTAGTCCAGGTTTATGATAGTCAAGATAATCGTTGGTTTAATGCGACACCGTTTCCAGGCGCTCCTGTTTTTGGTCATGCTGGAGGAATTGTAAGCAACCAATTTCTAATTGCAGATGGAGTAAAAGTCAAACGAGTTGTTGAAGGTAAGCGTGAATATGGAGCATCCGAAGAAAATTGGTTAGGTGAAATCAGTGCGAAAGATCCGTCTGTCATCGTATGGAAGAAAATTCAAAAACATCCATTTAAACCGCTGTATCGAATGGCTTCAACGGGACTGGAAAATAGCCGACAAATCATTTTTGCCGGAGGTGGTGATAATCCATACAATTATAACGGTATTGGTTATGATGGTGTGCCAAGTCAAGCATCGTCCAAGGTTTTTAGCTATGACTTAGTTCAGTCTAAATGGATAATTCGAAACAACTTGACAAGTGCATCAATGGATCACCGAGGAATGCTTGTTGGGGAGAATAGGTTATACATTGTGGGAGGAATGGGAGATAAGCAAACTGTATTAAAAACTATTCAAAGTATACCGTTTCCTAATTCAGTTTTTAGTAAGGAAAACAAATGACGCAAACCGCACCCTACGGAAGTTGGAACTCTTCTCTCACCGCAGAAAAATTGGCAAGTAAAGGTATTCGTTACGGACATATGTGTGTTGATGGAGACGATCTTTATTGGTTAGAGTCTCGTGCCAAAGAACAGGGAAGAAATGTTTTAGTCAAATGTGATTTATCAGGAACTGTGATAGATGTTTTACCGGATGATATTAGTGTAAAAACTAAAGTTCATGAATATGGCAGTGGCGATTATCTTGTCGATCAAAAAATCATTTACTTTGTTAACGCAATAGATCAATGTGTGTATTTGTATGATGGGGAGTTCACACAATTAACCATATCGAATCAAAGTTCAGAACATCGTTACGCCGATTTTGAAATTTCACGCGATAAAAAGTTTCTCATTTGTGTCAGAGAAACACATTATAAAAATGAGGTGGTTAATGAACTGGTAAGTATTTCGCTATCGACTACCTTACCTAATTATAATGACGAAAATTCTTCAAATATTGGTGAAGTAAAAGTATTACATTCTGGATTTGATTTCTATAGTTTTCCTCGCTTGAGTAAATTAGGTCATCGACTCTGTTGGACCTGTTGGAATCAGCCGGACATGCCGTGGGATGCTGCGGAACTTTGGGTCGCAGATTTTCATAATGATGGCTCTGTTGATGCCGCCCATCGAATCGTTGGTGGTACTGACTTAGTTGATAATCAACACAAGCAACAATCTGTCTTTCAACCAATGTGGAGTGATGATGGAATATTACATTATATATGTGATGCCAGTGGATGGACGAATATCTATTCTTGCAGAGATGGTCTATTAAACGCCTTAACACCAATTGACCGAGAGTTCGGAATTCCGCAATGGGTACTGGCGAGTTCTACTTATGTACTTTCGGAAACTAATCAAATTTATGCGGTTTATATCCAACAAGGTCAACAAAGACTTTGTCATATTGATGAAGAAACTGGTCACATTGAACCTATCGCTTTGCCATTCAAATATTTTGGTGATCATTTATTGTTATCTGGTGATCATTTGTTTTTTCGTGCAGCAGGTCCAGCGATAGAAGAGGCGATTTATAGCTTCAATATAAAAACTGAAAAATATGGGCGCCTAAGTGAAGTGAAAGGTTTTCCGTTAGCAATAGAAGAATTAAGTATACCCAAAAGTATTGAGTTTAAATCTGTTGATGAACGTCTTTGCCATGCTTTTTATTACCCGCCGAAGAACACACAATATCGAGGGAATAAAAATACACAGCCACCGTTAATTGTCATGAGCCATGGTGGTCCTACTGCGATGACCAATAATTCTCTAAATCCAGTTATTCAGTTTTGGACTAACAGAGGCTTTGCGGTTGTTGATGTTAACTATGGTGGTAGCACAGGTTTTGGCAAAAAATATCGCGATTCACTCCGTGGCAACTGGGGAATAGTGGATGTTGAAGATTGTATTTATGCCGCTAAACATTTAGTTGCACAAGGATTAGCGGATGAGAATGCTTTGTTAATTCGAGGGGGGAGTGCGGGCGGTTATACCACACTTTGCGCATTAACTTTTCACAATGTTTTTGCTGCGGGAATGAGTCGTTATGGTGTCGCTGACTTAGAAAGTTTGGCTTCTGATAGCCATAAATTTGAAGCGAGGTATTTGGATAGTGTTGTAGGCGCTTATCCTAATGAAAAAGATTTATATCAGGCAAGATCGCCGATTCATTTCACGGATCAATTGTCTTGCCCTATTTTACTATTGCAAGGAGAAGATGATAAAGTGGTTCCGCCTAATCAAGCCGAGATGATGGTAGCTTCATTAAGTGAAAAAGAAATACCATTTGGTTATCGGTTGTATCAAGGCGAAGGACATGGATTTAGGAAAGAGGAAACAATTATTGATGCACTTAATTCTGAGCTGTATTTTTATCGCAAAATTCTAAATATAGATGATAGTGAAAATTTGCCAGAAATTGAAATCAAATATATTTAGGTAATTTTTTACCAAGATTAAAAATTGATCAAAAAGAATAAAAACATGAAAACCCTTTACACATTAGAGTTTAGCCCAGCTAAATAATAGTAATCCTGTTACTTAAAATAAAGTATTTAAAATTAAATGAACAAAAAAATCAAACAACTAATAGAAAGCAATCGAAAGTGGGCAGCTCAGTTCGAAAAGGATAATCCAGGAATTTTTGATAAGCTCTCTAAACAACAAAAGCCTGAATTTTTGTGGATCGGCTGTAGCGATAGTCGAGTACCTGCGAATACTATCGTGGGTCTTCAGCCAGGTGAAGTTTTTGTTCATCGAAATGTGGCGAATCTAGTAAATCATTCTGATTTAAATGCTTTGTCAGTGATTGAATACGCAGTTCGAGTCTTGAAAGTAAGAGATATTATTCTTTGTGGTCACTATGGTTGTGGAGGTGTGCAAGCTGCTTTGGAAAGAAGCGAACATGGCATTGTAGATAATTGGTTACGAGTCATTAAAGATACTTATCGCAATAATGCAAAACATTTTCATGAAATGGAAAGCGACACTGATGAATTAAATCTATTGTGCGAGTTAAATGTTATCGAGCAAGTGAGAAATATTTGTCATACTTCTATCGTACAAAATGCTTGGATCAACGGCGAAAAATTATCTGTGCATGGTGTCATTTATGGTGTTGAAGATGGTCTTTTAAAAGATCTTGATGTCACAACAAGTTCCATTGAACAAATAGAAACGATTTATCAATTACAATCGTAAAATGGCTGGTTTTCGTTGTGTATATCACTAAGCATATTGCAAGACCGAACCTTTGCTTTTTTTATTTTCTGTAATTTGGAGCAATCGTAATAAAGAATGATACAAGAGAAGGATTTGTTTATTGTAATGAACGTCATATTTTGAGCTAAGTTTTTCCCTTACGTATTTACTGACAAATCTCCTTTAAAACTCTCAAAAATTGCCTGAGTGACTGTATTTGCGCTTGTGTTGTTAATTTACTGCTGTTACTTTTACTTGGTTATAACCAAACAAAATATCTCTTTGTGAGCTATTGATGCGAAAAATAAGTTCTGCAAAGTATAAAATTTATGAAATGTTAGAATACGAGACCGTTAAGATAGGAGCGCTGGTCTTCAGGTTTTTGGGAAAATGGAAGTGGTTAAATATGTTCTGGTTTGGCTCAATGAAAGTGCTCAACCACAGTTGAAAGCTTTGTCTGATTTTTTAATATACCCTGAAAGATATTTTACTCTAATGTAGATTGTGACGTTGTTGTTGAATAAAGCGAGTGGTAGATAGTTTTGATTAATGTGGCAGGGAAAAACTTGACCCCATAAATTTTTTGGATACATGGTTGATCCACAGGGCGGAGAGCGTAGCGTAATACCTGAGAGGCAAAAGAACTAATCGTTATGAGTTTGCAATATTACGAGGATAAATTTAAGGAATTAAAAACGGCTCGTTCGGGTGCTTCTGCTCGCCCTTACAAAATGTGTATGTTGCTGGCGGTAATAGATTTAGTTGAACAGGGAGTAATAACTGAAAACAAAATTATTTTTGATGATGCTTTAAAGTCTGCCTTCACTAAGCAATTCGATCTATTTATACAAAACGATGATGGCAATACCCCGCATAGACCATTTTATTTTTTAAGAAGTAGCGAATTTTGGTACCACAAAGTAAGAGAAGGAAAGCAAGCTATCTATGACTCCATAGAAAATTCGAACAGTGGCAAGAAGTTAGCAGATGCCATCGATTATGCTTTCATCGATAAAGAACTTTTTGAGTATTTTCAAAGCTCAGTGGCGAGAGAATGTTTAAAAAATGCGTTAGCTGAAAATTTTGATCTTAACTTGCGCGAGCGATTGCTAAATCCAACAAAGGGCTGGTCTTGGCAAGAATGTGAATTGATAGTGGCTGATTATTTTCAAATGTTAGAAAACGAATTACGCGGAGAAAAATACAATAAGTCTGAGCACAACCGAAAATTACAGGACCTCCTAAAAAATCGCTCAAAGGGCTCAATTGAAAAGAAGCACCAAAATATTAGTGCCATTCTGAACGAAATCGGTGCACCAATTATTGATGGTTATAAGCCTTTATCAAATTACCAAAAAAACATTCTACCAGATATTATTGGTGCTGTAGTTGCTAGCAACCAATCTATAGAGCAAATAATACATTCAAATATAATTCGAGATACTGATATACCGGCTATCAGCAATATATTAGATTCTTTGGTTGAAGCGCCAGAGTCACGCTTAATCGAAGATACTTCTAGGGCTTACCCCGCGGGCAGTTACGTCCCGAAAAAACGAGACTATTTAGCTCAAGCAAAGCGAAACCAAAATTTAGGGTTAGCTGGAGAAAAATTCATAATCAACTTTGAAAAGGCTCATTTAGTTGCTAAGGGTAAAGATAATCTTGCAGAGCAGGTCGAGCATATTAGTCTGGATGATGATAGTAAAGGGTTTGACATAAAGTCCTATGAAGAAAACGGCAGAGATCGATTAATCGAAGTGAAAACAACTCGCTATGACCGTTACAGTCAATTCTATGTGTCGCCTAACGAATTAAATACATCCAAGATGTACGAAAAACAGTATCATCTCTATCGCCTATTTACCTTTGATAAACACCCAAGGTTCTTTGTCCGTCGGGGTGACATAGAAAAGAATTTTAAAATTAAACCATCAGCTTATTTAGCTGTTAATGGATAATAAAAGGTAAGCGGTCAGGCACATTTATCAAAATTAAGCGAGCGTAGCTGTCTGGTACTGGGTTTCGTTAGGTGTAAATTAGAATTATGGGTTTTTGGAAAGTATATTTTGGTTTAGCGCAAAAATCTCAGGGTCGAGTCTTGCATCGTGCAGAACAAGTCACTCTCTAATTGTTGAAAAAACTCAAAAACCCATTCAGAAATGACGGAATGATTGTTTTTATTATCAGAAACTTAATTTATGATAATAAAAATGGATAGTGACTACCCATTTTTGTTTTTACCCAAAAGCTAACTGGGGCAACTCCGAAAAAGATATTTTATCGTTGCTGGCATCCTTTGGTGTCTTTTTAATATCATCCACTAGATCCATAATACTCTGAAATTTTTCGAGGAAAAAATCAGAGGGTCGTGTCTTGCGCCGTACAGGACTAGAGATGCCATAATTGGGGGGCAGATTTGAAACTATGCAACTCCATTAAGAGAAAAAGCATCCGCCATAATTTGGGGGGATGCTTCTGCAAAAGTGGCTTTGTTGTATAATAGAAGCCTAAGCCCAGTCAAAGCTAACGGGCTATCCAACCTCTTCAAAGCGTCCCATAAAGAAACGAAGTACTTCCGGCTCATAAGTAAAACGCAAACCTTTTACCTTGTCTGCATTTTCCATTACCCGAATCACACTCTCGGCAGTCACATCCATATGTGCCTGGGTATACACCCGTCTTGGAATGGTCAAACGCACCAGTTCAAGCGCCGGAGCGTGATTTTTACCGGTCTCTTTATTCCGTCCTGCGGAAACAATCCCTCTTTCCATCGAACGAACGCCTGATTCAACATAGAGCGCTGCCGACAGCGCCTGCGCTGGGTATTGCTCCTGCGGAATGTGAGGCAGAAGCTTACGGGCATCCAGAAAAACCGCGTGTCCGCCGATGGGTTGAACAATTGGTACACCCGCCGCCATTAATTTTTCGCCAAGGTATTCTATCTGACCGATGCGAGCGTGCATGTGTTCATCTTGTACACTCTCCTTGATACCAACGGCGAGAGCCTCCATATCACGACCAGCCATACCGCCATAGGTATGCAACCCTTCATACACCACGACCAGTCCACAGGCTTTTTCGTAAAGTTTATCGTCGTTCATTGCCAGGAAGCCGCCAATATTTACCATCGCATCTTTCTTGGATGACATAGTCGCCACATCCGTGAGTGCGCAAATTTCATAAACGATTTCTTTAACTGATTTAGCTGCATAAGCGGCTTCGCGTTGTTGGATGAAAAAGGCATTTTCTGCTACTCGGGTCATATCATGTACTAAGACAATTTTATGTTGGTCACACCAGACACGTAATTGCTTTAAGTTATCCATAGAAATGGGTTGACCGCCGGCCATATTGACGCAGGTGGCAATGCAGATATAGGGGATATTTTCCGCGCCCACTTCTTCGAGTAGTTTATTTAACTTTGAAAAATCAACATTACCCTTGAATGGGTGGTGAGAGTCAACCTGGTGCGCTTCATCAATGATCACATCAACAAAAGTGCCGCCCGCCAGCTCCTGATGTAAACGGGTGGTGGTGAAATACATATTACCTGGGACAAAGTCACCGGGTTTGATCATGATTTGACTGAGGATATTCTCTGCGCCGCGACCCTGATGTGTTGGCACGGTATATTTATAACTATAATATTCTTCGATAGTATCTCTTAAATGATAAAAGTTCCTACTGCCGGCATAAGATTCATCACCGAGCATGATCGCGGACCATTGCTGATCACTCATCGCGCCACAGCCAGAATCGGTCAGCAGGTCGATATAAACATCATCGGATTTAAGTAGAAAAGTATTAAAACCGGCTTCAATAATTGCTTTCTCACGCTCTTCTCGAGTCGTCATTTTTAGCAATTCAACCATTTTAATTTTATAGGGTTCAGCCCAAGATCGTTTTTCCACGAGTACACCTCATAATTTTTGCCTGACGCTATTTCGAGAGCCAGGTAGGAGTTAATAAATATTCTGTGGTACCGAACATTAAGCAAATCGGGTTGAAACGGAATCACAGAATAAACTGTGGCATTTCATCCCTGGTCATTCAGAGTCCTGAATTGATAAGTGACCTTAGACCTGAATATCAAAAAAATGATGAATATCTTCGGTCGCCGTTGAGAATAGGCGATAACGGTGTTCGTCGGCACTGATCCAGGTCAATAAGTCAACAAATCGAGCGATTGATTAAAACTAATATAAGCGCGGTTAATGGAATGAAGCCGTTTGGATAGTGGGTTCATTCCATTAACCTACAAAAAACACAAAAAAACATAGAGGTTAAGTTGGTTTTAAAATATCTAAACTTGTTTTTTATTTATCAAAAAATTATTTTTCGATAATCAAAAATGGAAAGTGACAAGCCATTTCTATTTTTACCCAAAAGCCAACTGAGGCAAGTCCGAAAAAGATATCTTATCGTTGCTGGCATCTTTCGGAGTCTTTTTAATATCATCCACTAAATCCATAATACGTTGAAATTTTTCAAGCAAAACTTTTCCTTGGTCTGTGGTGTTGGTTAATTGTTTTCCATTTCTAACATAAATATCCACGCCTAACTCGTCTTCTAATAAACGCAATTGTCTACTGACTCCCGGTTGTGATGTGTAAAGATGTTTTGCTGCGTTAGAAATATTCAAATCGCATTCTGATATGGCTAGTACAAATCTAAGTTGTTGTAATTTCATGATGGTGTTCTCTATTAATCATTTAAATTCTGGTTAAGACGCCATTGAATGAACGGTGCGAACGGCACGCCCCGATGGATCTGCATTTTTGGTAAAGCTCTCATCCCAGAGTAGTGCTTCTTTGGTACTACAGGCGATCGATTTTCCGCTTGGAACTGTTTTTGCGGCACTATCGCTTGGAAATTTTTGATGGAAATGTCGCCTATATAAAAGCCCCTCTTTACTGTCAGGTGGGTTAATCGAAAATTCGATTTGCGCTTTTTGTAGCTCTTTGTCAGTAATTGTTGACTCGGCTAATTCTTTAATAGAATCTATCCAGGAATAACCAACACCATCTGAAAATTGTTCTTTTTGACGCCACAGAATTTCCTCGGGTAGATATCCGTCAAATGCTTCTCGCAAAATAGTTTTTTCCATTTTGTCTTTGTTGCACATTTTTTCTCTTGGAGCGACATTCATAGCTGTATCTAAGAATGTTCGATCTAAAAATGGTACACGAGTTTCTACTCCCCATGCTGCCATTGCTTTGTTGGCACGAAGGCAGTCAAATTGATGTAGTCTTTCAAGTTTTCTCACCGTCTCTTGATGAAACTCTTTATCGTTCGGCGCTTTGTGGAAATATAAATAACCGCCAAATATCTCATCAGCGCCTTCGCCAGATAACACCATTTTTATCCCCATAGATTTTATTTTTCTTGCCATTAAAAACATAGGTGTCGATGCGCGAATAGTGGTCACGTCATAAGTTTCTAAGTGATAAACAACGTCAGCTAAAGCATCAAGACCCTGTTGAACAGTAAAATGAATTTCATGGTGAATTGTGCCAATCTTATCGGCAACTTTTTTGGCTGCGATTAAATCGGGTGAGCCTTCAAGACCTACTGCAAATGAATGAAGTTGTGGCCACCAAGCAGGGCTTTGTTGATCGTCTTCAATTCGTTTTGCGGCATTAAGCTGAGCTATTGCAGAAATAAGCGATGAATCAAGACCGCCTGACAATAAAACGCCGTAAGGGACATCTGACATCATATGTTTTTTAACGGATTGAATGAGAGCATCTTGAACAGTCTTAGCAGAAGTTTGTTGATCTTTAACCTTATCGAACTCTTTCCATTCAGGGTGATAGTAACTACGTATTTCACCAATTTTGCTATCTAAGTAATGACCGGGAGGGAAAGTATGAACTTCTGTACAAACATCGGTTAACGACTTTAGCTCTGAGGCAACGTAAAGCTGTTTGTTCTTGTCATATCCATAATAAAGGGGAATGATGCCAATCGGATCACGAGCAATGAGATATCGTTCATCAGATTTATCAAATAAGATAAAAGCAAACATTCCTTCTAGCTGGTTTAGACGCTTTTCAATCAGTGAGGTATGAATCTCAACCCCATGTGAATGGTCTTGTTCGTATAGAGCCAAAATGATCTCACAATCGGATTTAGTTTGAAACTTATAATCGGTTACCTCCGACTCTTCTAGAGCCTTGTGGTTATAGATTTCTCCATTAACTAGTAATGCGATGTCATTATTTTTATTTACCAGAGGTTGTTCGCCTGTTTCAATATCAACAATCGCAAGACGTTCATGTACTAATACCGCAGTATCACTGATCCAAACTCCAGACCAATCAGGACCTCTATGACGTTGTTTTTGAGATTGTGTGATGGCAAGACTACGATAGTCCTGAGAATCACCTTTAATATCTAAAATCCCGAATATGGAACACATTTGCTAAACCTTGTTTAAAATATTTGCTTTCTAATAGTGTAATAATTAACTAAAACATAATTAAAATAAATAGTATTCATCAAAAACTGTTGTTATGGTGAATAATATTCAGTTATAGGGTATTATTCTGGTGATTTCAAAAAATGAAGAGTAAATCAAGATGTCAAAAAAGGGATTCGATAAAAGCACTATTTCTGGAAATTCAGAAAAACCACGTGTAGATGCGTTAGATCGCTCAATTATCAATGCTTTGGTTGATGATGCGAGAATATCTTACGCAGAGCTTGGTAAGCGATTTAAGGTAAGTCCTGCGACGATCCATGTTCGTGTTGAGAAGATGAAAACCTCAGGAGTGATCACAGGAACAAAGTTATCAATCGAACCTAAAAAACTCGGTTATGGGGTTTGTTGCTTTATCGGTATAACATTAAGAAGTGCTGGTGATTATTCTTATGTCATTGAGATGTTAAATGATATCGAGGAAGTTGTTGAAGCATATTATACAACTGGAGCATATAGCATTTTTATTAAGATTTTATGTGAATCGATTGATGATCTGCACTATTTGTTAGTTGATAAAATCCAATCAATCGAAAAAATAAGAGCGACGGATACTTTGATATCATTACAAAATCCGATCCACCGAACGATTAGTCTGTAATCGTTGAGGTAAATTGTTGCTATCAGAGTAAAGGAAGGTGACTGTATGAATAAACTTACTAAGAAACAAATAGCGTCGACTGCATTATTATTGATCATAGTCATTGGCTTTTTAATTCCTGAAAGATTAGTTATTCCGGTTAAAGGGGGAAGCTCGGCTGATTGGAATCATGATACCTTTTGGTACGATCCTTGGGGCAAATCAGGTGTGCACAAAGGGATAGATATTTTTGCAGCTAAAGGAACGGATTTACTTTCTTCGAGCAAAGGTATTGTGGTGTATACCGGGCATCTTTCTTTAGGCGGAAACGTGGTGGTTGTATTAGGATCAAAATGGCGATTTCATTACTATGCACATCTCGACCAAATCGATACAGAAATTTTCGATTTTGTTTCCGCTGGCGAGAAGATTGGATTCGTTGGAGATACTGGAAACGCTAAGAGTAAACCTCCTCACCTTCATTACTCAATTATTACACCATTTCCCTATTTATGGAGAGCGGATTTATCGAGTCAAGGGTGGAAGAAAATATTTTTTTTAAATCCGAGTGAAAAATTACTTGAAGATCTAGAGGATTAGTACTTTTTGTTTCTCCTGTTGTGTTACTAGGGTAGGAGCGATCTCTGTGCCACGAATGAAACTGATGTTACGTTCTATTTTGATATAGTATTTTGTTATAAAGTCAAAATTGATGTTAGACAGGCTTTCTTTTTCATGTTTTAATGAATTATAGAAATCGAAGTAGCTAACCAATTAAGACTGTTATTAAAATGAACTCACAATTATTAAACATTAACCTCTCGGTTTTACGCCGTCGCCGCCGTAGCAATTTTGCTGGGTGCGATAACGTGTGAGTCAATAAATAGATTAAAACGTTTTCATGAAAACCCGGCAATAGCCGGGTTTTTTTATATCTATCGGTTTTGCAATAGTTAACGTTGCTAAAGACAACTTTGTAATAGCTAAATTTAAAAGTAGGAAATATGAAAAATTTTACTAGCACCATCGATTGGAGCCAATCACAGCTTCAGCAAATCATTGATATGGCAAATAAATTTAAGCAGGGCGCAACTGGTGAATCTTTAAAAGGTAAATCAATTGGCTTGTTGTTTTTTAATCCATCAATGCGAACAAGAACATCGTTTGAATTAGGCGCGTGGCAGCTTGGTGGACATGCGATCGTTTTAGAACCCGGCAAAAGTGCATGGCCGATAGAGTTTGAAGTTGGAAAAACAATGGATGGTCTAGCGGAAGAGCATGTGATTGAAGTTGCAAAAGTGTTATCCCGTTATTGTGACATGATTTGTGTGAGAGCTTTTCCAAAGTTTGAAAACTGGCAAGATGATCGTCAAGATGCGGTGATTAAAGCGTTTGCTAAGTATGCGACCGTTCCAGTGATTAATATGGAAACCATTACTCATCCGTGTCAAGAATTGGCGCATATGCAAGCCATACAATCACTCATTGGAAAGCCTAAAAATAAAAAATATTTGTTAACTTGGACCTATCACCCAAAGCCTTTAAACACAGCGGTGGCAAATTCATCGGTTTTAATCTCAAGTAAATTTGGAATGGATGTCACCTTGTTATGTCCTAATAAAGATTATTTGCTGGATGAGCGTTATATGACTCTGGCGAAACAGCAGTCTGAGGCGAATGGTGGTAGTTTTCAAGTAACTCATGACATTGAGGAGGCATATGCCGGAGCGGAGGTGGTTTATGCAAAAAGCTGGGGAGCATTGCCATACTTTGGTAATTGGGGAGGGGAGAAAAAAATACGAGATCAATATAAACACTTTATAGTCGATCAACAAAAAATGAATCTGACTAATCAAGGTCTATTTTCTCATTGTTTGCCGCTGCGTAGAAACATCAAAGCCACTGATGAAGTAATGGATTCTGACTATTGTTTTGCGATTGATGAAGCCGAAAATAGATTACACGTGCAAAAAGCACTTATGAGTCAGCTAATTGTGCAATAAATACTAACCAATGATTTGGATAAATTGATAATGAAAAATGATAAAGACAAAAATACAAACAAAAATAATAAGATAGTACTCGCATTTTCTGGTGGATTAGATACTAGTTTTTGTGTTCCCTACTTAATAGAAAAAGGCTATCAAGTTATCACTGTTTTCGTTGATTCAGGTGGCGTTAGTGAGCAAGAGAAACAACAGATAAAACAAAGAGCGTTATCGCTTGGGGCTGCTGAACATATTGAGGAAAACATAGCCAACGAATTATGGGACGAAGTTATTACGCCTTTGATTTGGGGCAGCTGTTGGTACCAAGACCAGTATCCGTTATTGTGTTCCGATCGTTATTTAATTGTCGCGGCGTGTTTAAAGCTTTGCGATAAATTAGGAACTATATTATTTGCTCATGGTTGCACCGGAATGGGAAATGATCAGGTTAGATTTGATTTGGCTGTTCAGTGTTTAGGTGATTATCAAATTTTATCACCTATTCGAGAGATCCAAAAACTGACCTCGGAAGTAAGGGGCTATGAAAAACAGTATTTACTCGATAAAGGCTTTGAAGTATCCGATAAAGTTTCTGCTTATTCGGTGAACGAAAATTTATTAGGTGCAACAATTTCTGGCTCAGAAATTGACCAATGGAAAAAGCCTTCGAATGAAAGTTATTTGATAACGCCAGCAAAAATAGACACTGATTTAGCGTCAATATCGATTAAACTGACGTTCGACCAAGGCGATTTGATAGCGGTGGATAATAAAGTACTCAGAGAAGATATTTCTGGTGCAGAAGTTATGCAGTTTCTAAATCAACTGGTCGGTTCATATTCGATTGGTCGAGGACTATATACAGGTGATACCAGCATCGGACTTAAAGGTAGGATTGCTTTTGAAGCTCCGGCATTATTTGCCTTGCAGTCCGCACATCAAGCTCTAGAGCAGGCTGTGTTGTCAAAAGCACAAAATCGATTTAAGAAAAATATCGCAGAAAAGTGGACGGAGTTAGTTTACGAAGGTTTCTTTTATGAACCTTTAAAATACGATTTGCAAGCATTTTTAAAATCGTCACAATCGCAAGTTACCGGAACTGTTACATTGGAATTAAAACCCGGTAACTTAATGGCTGTTGAGATAGATTCAGATAATATTCTACAAGACTCAAAAGCCGTATACGCCCAATCAGCATCTTGGAATATAGAAGAAGCGATAGGTTTTATTAAATTGTTTGGCAAGTCAACTGTTATGGCTACAAAAAACAGGACTGGTAACTGAAATGAATTTTTCTCAGTCCGCTGTATTTAAACACCTACAATCATTGGTGAGTTTTGATACACAAAATCCGCCAAGAAAAATCAATAGTGAAAGTAATATCTTTCTATATTTAAAAAAACACTTGCTTGGATTTGACTTTCAAATAATCGACACAGGTGATGGTTGCTTAAGCTTGTTAGCCACTAGAGGGAAGCCGAGCATATTGTTTAATTTTCATATCGACACAGTTCCGTTTTCCGATGGTTGGGATACTGATCCATTTAAATTAACACAGAGCGGAGAAACCCTTGTGGGTTTAGGTGCTTGCGATATTAAAGGAGCGGCGGCATGCATGTTGTCGGCGGTTAATCAAAGTCAGAGAGATGCGGCATTACTATTTTCTTCAGATGAGGAACACGGTTCAAGTCAGGCAATTAAAAAATTTTTAACCACGGGACATGGATTTGAAAAAGTCATTGTCGCAGAGCCGACAAAAGCAAAAGCCGTATGGGCACATCGAGGAATACAAACAGCGACAGCTTCGTTTGAAGGTAAATCTGGACACGCCTCGGAAACAAGAGCCTTAAAAGATAATGCGATCCATAAAGCCGGAAAGTGGATAGCGTTAGCGACAGAGTGGTTTGAGCTTCAATCATCCTTTGTCGACAAATTATCGGGTCTTCCGTTTAATGTTGGAAGTATTTCGGGTGGCATAAAAGCCAATATGATTGCTGCAAAATGCGAAATAAAATTTGGTTTTAGACCTTTGCCTGGTCAGGATTCTAGTAAAATATTATCAACCTTGCAGCAACTAGATTCCGATAAGGGTATTAATTTAGGCATACATTTAACACCTGGTTTTTTTGGGCCTTGTTTACCTGCGGCTAATCAAGTATTTGAAAAGTCCATTCTTGATGCAACAGAGTTTGCAGCTCAATTGGATTTAGAGATTGGAGGCGCGGTTAATTTTTGGACAGAAGCGAGTTTGTTTTCACAATCAGGTTTAACAGCGCTTGTTTTTGGTTCCGGTGATATTGCACAAGCACATACTGCGAATGAATGGGTGGCAATTTCGCAGTTGCAAACGGTTGAACAAGCATACATTAATATATTAGAGAAACAATTATGAAAAATAATAATCAATCAGAAAGTAAGATCAAAGAAACGATTGTTCAACTTCTTTCTAACTTAGCTAACCCCAAAGAATTTAATCAATATATGACGCGCTTTGTCGACGCGGGTCAATCTAAATTCGCCGTGATAAAAGCCGGCGGAGCCATTCTAGAAAATGACCTAGAAAACCTATGTTCATCGCTGGCGTTTTTAGAACGTATCGGGTTATTTCCTATCATTGTTCATGGCGCTGGTTCTCAGCTCAGTCGAAACTTGGAAAATTCTGGTGTAGAAACCCAATTTATTGATGGTCAACGAGTTACTGATCAACAGGTTTTAAAAATCGCCAAAAAAACCTTTATCGAGCAAAACTTAAAGCTCGCCAGTAAACTTCAATCAATGGGAGTAAAAACATCATCAATCACTTCCGGAGTATTTATTGCCGAACAAAGCCAGCGACCTGAACTTGGATATGTAGGCGAAGTGACGGATATTGACTTGCAACCGATTAATATTGCGATTGAAGCAGGCGCAATACCGATCTTGTCATCACTCGCTGAAACAGCATCTGGACAAATTCTGAATGTAAACGCTGATGTAGCCACCAACCAACTAGCGATTGCTCTTAATCCATATAAGATTATATTTTTGACAAGTACCGGAGGACTGCTCGACCAGAATAAGAATATTATTTCATCATTAAACTTAATTACTGATTATGAATCCATAATGAAAGAGGATTGGCTTCACGGCGGAATGAAATTAAAAATCCAACAAATTGCCGACATTTTGAGTCAGCTGCCTGCGACCTCTTCTGTTTCTATTACTAAGCCGTCACATCTTGCTAAAGAGTTGTTTACCCACAAAGGTTCAGGTACTTTGATCCGTAAAGGTGAATCGATTATGTGTCACGACGATGTTGAAACGATCAAAACATCAAAGTTAGCTTCTTTGATAGAAAAAAGTTTTGCTAAAAAATTGGACGATGACTATTTTGATAAAACCGTTATTCATAAAGCTTATATCACCTATTGCTATAGAGCCGCTGCGATAGTGACATTGATTAATGGTATCCCCTATTTAGATAAGTTTGTAGTAGCCGAAGAGGCAAAAGGGGAGGGACTAGGCAAAGCGCTATGGGACAAAATTAAAAATGATATGCCTGTTTTACATTGGCGAGCCAAACCAGAAAATGCGATAAATACTTTCTATTTTAAAAATGCGGATGGTTGTGTTAAAGCTGATGGATGGAACGTTTTTTGGTATGGGTTAACTGATTTTTTTGAGATCGGACGATGTGTTGAACAAGCCTCCAAAAAGACACCGACAGTTCTACCTCTAGTTTCTGAAGCGTCATAAATAATATGAATAGAAAATATACATTAGGTATCGTCGGAGTTCGAGGATATGTCGGACGAGAGTTACTGGCATTGTTGGCGGACAACAAAAATATTGAAGTTGACTGGGTGAGTTCTAGACAACTTAACGGAGAGCCTCTGCTGGAACTCCTTGAGCAAGATGAAAATTTCTGTTTTAGCGGTGTCGCAAACGAGCATTATTACAAAGATATTTTAATTGAAAATCTTTCGGCAACAGATATTGTAAACAAAAAAACGGATATTGTTGTTTTAGCTTTACCAAATGGATTAGCTGAACCATTTGTTCTTGAGCTAGAACGTGCTAATAATTGTCAGTTGATCATTGATTTGTCTGCGGATTATCGCTTTGATAATCAATGGATTTACTCTGTACCTGAATTGACAGAACTCAACTTGTTGAATATAGATAGACCGGTAAAAATAAGCAATCCTGGCTGTTATGCAACAGCAATGCAACTCGCACTTGCGCCTTTACTTATTGATGTTAAAGAACAGGCTAATATTAAGGGACAGGCAAACTGTTTTGGTATTTCTGGTTATAGTGGTGCAGGAACAAAACCATCGGTTAATAACGATCTAGTTCGATTAAAAGACAATATTTTACCTTATAGTCTAGTGGGACATTTACACGAAAAAGAGGCTTCCTATCAATTAGGAATACCAGTTAGTTTCTCTCCACACGTAGCTTCATTTTTTAGAGGGATCTCGATGACTCTACAGTTAGAGTTAGAGCGAAAATGGTCTTTGCTAGAAATTCACGAGCTGTTTGAAACCTTCTATAAAAATAGTCCGTTAATCATTGTTTCTGAATCTATTCCAAACATACAACAAGTGGTCAATACAAATAAATGCGCTGTTGGCGGCTTTAAATTGAGTGACGATGGGAAGCGCCTTTCTCTTGTGAGTTGTTTAGATAATTTGCTAAAAGGTGCTGCTAGTCAAGCCTTGCAAAATATTTGTTTGGCGCTAGGTATCGAATTTTAAAAGTGAGAGTTTTAATAGTGAGAAATAGAAAATGACAAAACCTTTATGGAATAAAAGTAATACATCGATCAATCAAAAAGTGATGGAGTATATGGCTGGCGAAGACGTGCTTTTAGATCGAGAATTGATCCAATATGACATCATAGCAAGTAAAGCGCATGTAAAAGGTTTATTGTCGATAAAAATATTAAATTTAGATGAAAGCGAACAGCTATTACAAGAACTAGATGCTTTGCGTGTATTACTAGAAAACGGCGAGTTTGTATTGGATGACCGATTCGAAGATTGTCATTCGGCGATAGAGTTTTACTTAGTAGAAAAACTAGGAGAATTAGGTAAAAAAATTCATACGGGTCGTTCTAGAAATGACCAAATTCTTTGTGCGACCAGGCTCTATTTGAAATCATCTTTGAAGACAGTGATCGAACAGTGTAAGTTGAGTGCAGAGGCGTGTTTGCTACAAGCGGAAGAAGGAAAGCTTCAGCCTATGCCTGGATATACTCATTTGCAACAAGCGGTACCTTCGTCAACCGGTATGTGGTTTGCTGGTTTTGCCGAATCGATGGTTGATAACCTTATCAGTTTGCAATCTACACTGAATTTAATTGACTGTAATCCTCTCGGAACAGCGGCAGGTTATGGCGTTAATTTACCTCTTGATAGAAAACTGACAACCGAAGAATTAAATTTTTCAAGGATGCAGATAAATCCAATCTATGCACAAAATAGTCGTGGAAAATTTGAAATTGCCGTACTCAATGCGATGTCACTTTGCTTGTTAGACGTCAGGCGTTATTGTTGGGATGTGTCATTATTTACCACTCAAGAGTTTGGCATGGTTGAGTTGCCAGATGAAATGATGACAGGTAGTTCAATTATGCCGAATAAAAACAATCCTGATTTAGTTGAATTAATGCGAGCAAGTTATTCTGTTGTGCAATCTGCCATTGTTGAGTTGCAATCGCTATTATCTTTACCGTCAGGCTACCAAAGAGATCTTCAGTTAACTAAAGCGCCAATGTTAAGGGGTATCAAAAAAACGATTGATACGCTATCAATTTTTCCAACATTAATTAAAGGAACTCTATTTATTTCCGAGATCTGTGAGAAAAAAATTAACCCACCGATGTATGCAACTGATTTAGCCATGGAGTTAAGCGTGCAAAATATTCCATTTAGAATTGCCTATCAGCAAGTTGCCTGTAATTATAATGAACTAGACCAACGAAAACCGATTGACAGTTTGAAGGAAAGGGTATCACCTGGTGGTTGTGGGGATTTGATTCTGGATAAGATAAAAAAGCGTTTGTTGAAGCATCAAAACATGGGTTGATTGAGTTATAACGTCGAAGAAACGATTATTCGAAAACTACAACGCAATTGCGACCAAGGTTTTTTGCGCTATATAAAGCTTGATCGGCTTGCTTAACTAGATCTTCAGGTTTCATATCCCTATTAGGTATTATAGACGCAATACCTAAACTAATGGTTACGCTTATTTCTTGACTATCCTGAGTCGTTATTTTTAGTCTTGAAATTGCCGCACAGATAGCTTCGGCAACTTTTTCCCCACCAGCTGCATCGGTGACAGGCAATATTATCGAAAACTCTTCACCGCCGTATCGGAAAACCATATCTCCCATTCTGGTGACGTTCGACTTTATAGTGTAACCAACCAATCTAATGCACTCGTCGCCGACAGTATGCCCATGAACATCATTAAATATTTTGAAATGATCGATGTCTGCCATGATCAACGTAAGTGACGTTTGAGAGCGAAGAGCGTGGTTCCATTCATTAGCAATGACACTGTCAAAGTGACGACGATTAAATACACCCGATAAACTATCTTCAATATTCTGCCGAGCGAGTCGGATATTCATACTTGATAGTTGCTCTAATGTTTCATTTAATTCAGTAGTTCGCTCTGAGATTTTTTTTTCTAGATTAAGAGTAAGGTCTTTTTGAGCTTGTTCTTTTTCTTGTTTTAATATAGATATGCGATAAGCCAAGGCAAAGGAAAGTAATACAACTTCCAATCCTGAGCCTATTTCTACTGTATATTCTGTCAAAAAAGTTCTTTCCATTAATCCAAGTTTGTTAAGTGATAGTAAAATGATTGCGACAAAAAAAACGATGTACGCAATAGAGAAAAAACTAGCAGGTTTATATCCTTTATACCAAATATAAAATCCAGTATACGCAGCAAGCATCGAATATAGCATATTAACAATAACTGATAGGCGTACCGCTAATGAATAGCCGATGAATGGAGATAATATGGCGATAGAAAAAAGTATTACCGCAACTGAATAAACGACATAGTATAGTTTTGTACTCCGTGTTTTTAGCTGTAAAAACATAATTGAAAAAACAGCTAGCAGTGCACCTGCAACGGAAATAGCGATCGGAAGTTGGTATTTTTCAATTAGTGGGTAATCAGGAAATAAATATTGATAGGAAAATCCTCGCAATGAAGCTTGTACTAATATGACAAAAAACACACTGCCGACATACACGAGGTATGTTTTATCACGAATAGAAAGATACAAGAATAGATTGTAAAATAGCATGATCAGAGTCATGCCAAAATAGATCCCGTGGATCATCACAGTATTTTGTTCATTTTCGATTAACGCTTGCTCTGTCCACAAATATAGGGGTAGTTGCATAGCTGAGTCAGTTTTTACTTTTAGGTAAACGTCAATGGACTGATTTGGTTTGATTGTAATGGCTTGTATCCAATTTCTGTTCTTGATTTTCCTGGCATTAAACGGGAGTGAGCGACCGAAGCGTTCGTGGGCGAATCCCATAGCCTTGTTTCCCCAATATAAATCGACCTTATCGAGAGGCGGATATTCTATCGCGAGCAGTCTGTCTATTTTCTTATAGTTCTGGTTCGTTATGGATAAACGATACCAGTAGGTTGATTCGGTATAGCCGAGATTAATAATGTCTTTATCATTTTTATTCCACTCGATCGGAGCATTTAGTATTTCGCTGAAAAGTAAGGTCGAGTTTTTCTCTTCATATAACTCGATGTAAGAGCCTAGTTTCACATAGTCTCCTGTAGACTCTGTTATTAAAAGATTTTTCGAATTTGCTGAGAATGCAATTAGAAACAGCAGTATGGTTATGCTAGAAAAGATTAGTTCTCTTAGGCTAAAAACAGGCATAAGATAGCCTTGGCGCATTGGTTATTTCCATTAATAAAGCAGGGGTGAATAACATCATTTATCGCAGACTCTAAATATCCATGGTGATTAGCTTGACTCTATAAAGTAAAAGTATAGTAGTGATTCAAGAGATATCCAGTGAATGTCGTAACCTAACAACCCACTGAGATATCAGTTGTTTAAGATAGTTGGCGGTATATGATTATATCAAGAGAGTTTTTGAATGATAACTGATTGAATTTTAAGTAATAAGTGAGTATCTTAGCTATAATCAAAACAGAAAAATCAAACATAAAGAATTAACAAAATGACTAAACTGAGCGTAAACATTAATAAAATAGCATTACTAAGGAATTCACGAGGACGTGACTTTCCGAATGTAGCTAATTTTGCTGAAAAATTTATGAGACTGGGTGTGCATGGAATTACTGTTCATCCTCGTCAAGACGAGCGGCATATCACTATGCAAGATGCGGTTGATTTAGGAGAGCTGTTGTCTGACAATAAGGAAGTTGAATATAATATTGAAGGTTATCCGTCAGAGGATTTTTTAAGTTTTGTCGAAAAAATCAAACCAACTCAATGTACCTTGGTTCCAGATGCTCCCAACCAATTAACCTCAGATCACGGATGGGATTTATCTGAACATGGTGATTTTATTAAGAATGTTTGTTCTCGATTGTCTGAGGCAGAAATAAGAACATCGCTATTTCTTGACCCTGATATTAGCCATGTGACCTTAGCCGCCGAGACAGGGACAGACAGGATTGAACTGTATACTGAGTCATATGCTGCTTCGTTTGGCACCGCTAAAAATGGTCTTATTTTTAAGCAGTATAGTGATGCATCAAATGAAGCTCAAAAACTTGGATTAGGAGTTAATGCGGGGCATGATTTGGACTCCACTAACTTAGCTAAGTTTTTGACAATCAAGGGTATTCTTGAGGTGTCTATTGGTCATGTGCTTACGATTGAATGTATTGAGAATGGGATGGACTCAGTGATTAAAAAATATTTGGATATTTGTCGTCGTAGCGCATAATCATCTTTGCGTTGGTTAGAATAAATTCAGGAAGTTTTGGATGAATGAGGAAACATGAGACCAGTATTAAAACAAAAAATAATTGACGTTTGTAATCTAAAAATTGAGAAAAAAGGGGAGAATGTAGGGTTATCATTTTATGCTTTTTTTGCGAATAAGAATGATGATCCGGAGTTGTTAATGGAAGCGGCTGAATGGTGGATATTGACCCATAAGTTGGATCACTTTGAAAAAGCGGTGAAGATTAAAAAACTAGTGGAAAGGAACGTTTTTGATTAATGGGGTTCAAACGAACCCTCAATAACAAGCAGAGCCGCCACCATTTTGCATACTCTGCTTGACATCAAATGTTTCAACCTAAGTTAATCAGTTGAATCACGAGAAATAGCACCAGTCCACACCACGCTTAGCTATATGAAAAATTAACTCATCACCGTCAAGGCTGATTGATAAAGTGCATGGGGGATTTGCCGTAAAGCAATGGGTGACAGTCACCATATGGACACTTTCTTAACAGTCAAAAAGAATCAGAAAAAATCAGTTAACAAAACACCAAAACCTAAGCGTTGAACAGAGTGATCATAATCAATCAAACTTTCACCATAACCATTAAAAAACTGAACGTAGCCTTTAAACCGTGAACCCATTGGAAAAGACCAATCAATTTGTAATGCGCCTCGATTTGTACTGCGCAAGTTGTTACGAAGCATCAGGCTTATATTTTGTTCATCCCATTGGTAAACGGTAGCTAGTTCGAAATTACCCATATACTTTCCAATGTCAGGATTATCATCACCATCTGGTTGATTAATATCTAGTTTGTCTTCTTCTGGAATTCGATACCAAGGTTTAAAAGAGATTACCCAATTCTCATTTTCGAAGATGAAATTCGCATAAATTCTATTCCAACTTCTAGAGAAGTCTTGGGTTTGCCCATTTGATTGGTGTTCAATCCCGAAAATATAGGCACGGTTAACCCAATCGCCAAACTGCCAGTCATTTTGCGAAGCGTAAAAAATTTCCGGCTGATAATTTGTTTCTCTAAACGGGGAGGATAAATTGGTGTTGTACATTTGCCAATAGGACTGCAATGTAAAGCCAAAGTGGATTGCATCCTTGTTATTGAAAATATTGGAAAAAATGGGGGCTTTAAAACTTATTTGAAATTTTGCTTCTAAATTGTCGATTGGTTTATCAGTTAACAATTCTCTAAATAGTGCATCGTTGGGATTATCGACGTAACTCAAGGGCAAAAAATAATTACGTTTGTGAGAAGTAATAACATTTGGATTTGACGCAGTTGATATTTCACGAGCTATTCGTTTTTCGATGTTGGAAAGTTCAGGTTTTAGCGATGTTAGACTTGTTTTGATGGATCGTTTGCAATCTTTAATGATTTGTTCAAGCTGAGTATCTGTTCGACTGGTTTCAAGTTGATCTAGTAAACAAAGACGCATTGACTCGGTTAAGTTTTCGCTCCAACTAATTTGACTGTTAAGGATTAACAAAATAAATATGATAAATTTTAAAATGTTTTTCATCGTTGATGTCTTTAGGAATATCTACTATTGATAGAAAAAGTGATCGTTAAATATTATTAAGCGATAAGTTCTAAATTAAATTTTTTACTTAATAAAAAACCACAGAAGACAAAAGCACCTATGGTTTTGCATCGACCGTTGCTGCTATTACTGTTAATGTTTATCGTGAGCTGCTTGTACAGCTTTCGCTAATTCTTGTTCGGTAGCTAAGTCGATTTCAATTTCATCATCAGCAAAAACACCCGCATCAGGATCATTAAAAATCTCGACATTAAACTTGCCCTCGCTCTTTGCAACAACCGTTGAAACGACCGCATCGCCAGAAACATTAACCGAGGTTCTAATCATATCGAGCAAACGGTCAACACCAAGAATTAAACCAATGCCTTCCATTGGTAATCCGACTTGCGCAAAAACCATTGAAAGCATAATTAAACCAACACCTGGGACGCCTGCGGTGCCTATCGATGCAAGTACTGACATTAATATAACTGTGAGATAACCGGAAATACCTAAATCGACGCCATATATGTTGGCGATAAACACAGTGGCAACACCCTGCATTATTGCCGTGCCATCCATATTGATGGTTGCCCCAAAAGGAACAGTAAAAGACGCCACGGAATTATTGACTCCTAACCTTTCTGTGACGGTTCTTAATGTAACTGGAATGGTCGCGTTAGAGCTAGATGTACTAAATGCAAAAATTTGAACATTACGAATTTTCTTTAACAATTTAATGGGGTTCAATCCAGAAAAAATTACTAACGTGGCTTGCAGAGTAACAAACAAATGGAATAGCAAAGCACCTACTAATACTAGTACGTACCACACTAATTCTACTAACAGGTCTAAGCCTAAATTTGCCATGGCTTTTGCTAGCAGACAAAAAACAGCATAGGGGGCGAGTGACATGACTATACCGACCATTTTCATCATGACTTCGTTCATTAGCTCAATGCTTTCGACCAATCCTTTGGCTTTTTTTCCAACTAATAAAATGCTTATACCAACCAACATTGCAAAGAAAATAATGGATAGCATCTCGCCGCTAGCCATCGCTTGTATTGGGTTAGTAGGAATTATATCGATCAATACTTGGGTTATCGGAGGCGCTTCTTTGGCGTCAAAAGATGCATCTGTTGGAATGTTCATACCTTTACCAATACCGAATCCCGCTGCAATTGTAATTGCTGTAGCAATAGCTACAGCAGTTGTTAGCATATAGAGCGCAAATGACTTGGATCCAATTCTGCCCAACAGCCTTATATCTCCGATACCACAAACGCCGCAAATCAAAGAGAATAAAACCAATGGAACCACTAACATTTTCAAAGAATTAATGAACATGGTACCAACTAGGTGAAAAAAACCATTAACCACATACTCATTAATAATGGAGCCTTCATTCATTAGCGAACCTTCAAAGATGTATAGGTTCGATAGATTAATGGTCAAGCCAACAAATAAGCCTAAGCCCATACCTACTAATACTTTTGAAGTTAAATTCATTATTTTTATTGCTCTTAGATTGATGTGTTTTTATTGTTTATTAGTAGTCAAAATGCTACTTCAACCTGTAAGGGTAAAGCCTCAAGCTAACTTTTGCAAATATCTATCATCTTTGAACCAGCTACCTTTGAAAAGGATAAACCGAACCTAAATTCAAGATCTGGGTGAGTTCATCTAGCGCGGCACGTGATTCCACCAGTAATTGCGGATCGGCAAGATCGCTTTCGATTAATGAATCACGATAATGCGCTTCTACCCATTGATTAAGGCGATGAAACAGCTGGTCGTTGATATAAACAGATTGGTTGCTGGCAGCGATTTCCGCTTCGCTCAATACCACACGTTGCCTTAAACAAGCAGGACCCCCACCATTTTGCATACTCTGTTTGACGTCAAATATTTCAACTTTGCTGATAGGGTTGTCATCGGCAATAACTGAATCAAGATACGACTTCACATTCTGATTTTCTTGGCATTCACCGGGCGCAATAATGACCATTGAACCATCATTTAATGTGACTAGTTGGCTGTTAAACAGATAAGTATGCACCGAATCACCAAGACTGATCTCAGATTCTGGCACTTTAACGAAATGCATAGGAGAATCACCGTAGGCTTTTTGCAAGTCGACGATGACTTTATCTGAGTCTAAAAATGCCATTTCATGGTAAAACAAGCAATTTTGATTACCTACCGCAATCACATCGTTATGGAAAACACCAGCGTCGATCACATTCGGATTTTGCTGAGCAAATACGGTTTTATGCGTATCCAATTGGTGTAATCGAGCGATCGCTTGAGATGCCTCATAAGTTTGCCGCGCGGGATATTTCTTCGGAAAGGGTTTGCTACTGTCAAACGCGTATTTACCGAATACGAAAAATTCAACGCCTTGTTCACCATAAGATTGACAAAAACGAGTATGATTAGCTGCGCCTTCATCGCCAAAGTGATCACCCATCGGCAACGGCTGATGGTGATCGAAATATGCATTATCAGAAAAAATAGCTTCTAAAATGCGAGAAGTAGTGGGAGCTTCAATTGAACGATGAAATTTATTGGATAAATTCGCTGCAGTAAAATGCACTTTACTATTTTGGGTATCTACGCTTGGCGATATGGTACAGGCATTAGCAGTCCACATACTTGAAGCCGAGCAAGTTGCAGCGAATACTGATGGTGCTTCTTTTGCGGCGCGAGTGATAACTCGCTCGTCGCTGCCGCTAAATCCTAACTGACGTAATACATGTACATCCGGTCTTTCCAAAGGAGGTAACACTGCCTGTTTAAGCCCCATATCGGAGAGCGCTTTCATTTTGGCTAAACCTTGCAGCGCACCTTGTTTGGGATTTGATTTTTGCGCGGCGTTTTTAAGTGAGGCTACATTACCGACCGACAACCCCGCATAGTTATGGGTTGGACCGACTAGACCGTCGAAATTGACTTCAAATGCAACTTTTGCTTGATTCATTCGGAATCTCCTATTTTCGGTTCAATGGTATCGGTTAATAATTGTTCAAGTAATGGAACAAGATGTTTCACCACTGTCGCTAATATGACTTTTTGACCCTGCTCGTTTGGATGGAGTCTATCATTTTGCATTAAATCCGGAACAGTTGCGACACCTTCTAAAATAAAAGGGATCAAACTGACATTCTCCATTTTCGCCAAATCGATAAATATCTGGTCAAACTTTTGAGTGTAAGTTCTACCGTAATTTGGCGGCATGTGAATACCCGCCAAAATGACAGATGCTCCAATTTGATGACTCATTTTGATCATGGTTGTTAGATTTGAACGCGTGGTTTCCAAGTTAAAACCTCGCAAACCGTCGTTAGCGCCGAGTTCTAGGAGCACGATATCAGGCTGTGTTTTATCTATTTGCGATTGAAATCGTGTCAGTCCACCTGAGGATGTTTCACCACTGATGCTGGCGTTAATGACTTTAGCTTTGATATTCTCTGATTTGAGTTGTTGCTCGAGTAATGAAACCCAACCCTTTTCAGTTGGAATATTGTATGCAGCGCTGAGGCTATCACCAAAAACTAGAATACGTTGCTCGGCAAGCAATGTCTTCGCAGACAATGCCTGATGGTTAGCCAAAATCAATACTAAGCTAAGCAGGTTAACCCAAATTCGGAAGACTGACATTAATAATTTGACCTCAAATTTAACATAACTGTTTATTTTCAGGAGTTATCAAAGACATTTCACAATAGTAAACGGTTATAGTAGGTAATGTTTGTGATTCTCTAGACTATAATAAATTAGGACGAACCTAATATTAAAGCGAAAATTTGTAAAGGGCTATATTTGAAATTCAAAACTGACAGAAAGCTTAACAAGCGACCTAAGAAATCGAAGATTTTCATCGGTATTTCGGCTATTACTGCGATTGGTATCATCCCTTTTGTAATATTTAGAGCTAATGACGGCGACTGGGTTCACGCGACATTTGATGCAACGTTAGTTCTCATTTTTACTTTTAACGGACTATATCTTTACATGACAGGTAAAGACAAATGGCCAAGAATGCTTTTTGCTGCTTCAATTACTATATCATTGATTATAGTGCTCTATCTTAAAGCTGATCAGTATAGCCTATGGTCTTACCCGGGTTTAGTTGCATTGTTTTTTGTCGTTCGCCCAAAACTTGCGGCGATGTTTTGCGCGACTTGTATCCTTTGGACTGCCTTTGTACTTTATCCTAAATTAGATTTCCTTCATTTCCAAGTTTATATATTCTCACTTTCACTAACTTGTGCAGCCGTGTATGTTTTTGCAAATATAACCCATCAACAGCGCAAAGCACTTACTAGCTTATCTATTACTGATCCTCTGACTAATTTATTAAATCGTAGAGCTTTCGATCGAAAAATGGATGAATGCATCGGCACGATACGTGATGGACAAAATAGCAGCCTTATTTTATTTGATATTGATCATTTTAAGAGCCTAAATGATGAGTTTGGTCATTCCATCGGTGATGATGTTTTGCAAAAGTTAGGTCTATTAATCAGTAAGAGAATGCGAAAAGCCGACAAAATTTATAGGATTGGTGGCGAAGAATTTGCGATAGTGTTATCAAGCACTGCTTGTGATAGCGCGAAGGAGGTCGCCGCTAATATTAGGGAGCTGGTGGAAACATCAAGATTAATTGCCGATCGTCAAGTTACCATTTCATTAGGTATTGCAGAATACTATGAAAATGAAACTAAAGATTCATGGTTCAAACGATGTGATGAGGCGCTTTATTTAGCGAAAAACAGTGGTCGCAATAATTTTAAACTGGCAAAGCTACACGCAGTTAGCTAATCTCCAGCGGGTATTGTTCAAACTCATTTACAAATCAAGGCTTGCAATTCCACCCAAATGGCTAAACTATTAGCCGTACAAATAAATCTCCCCCTAAATAAGCCGAGCAAACAATGCTAAAAGCAATTAACTTGTGTAAAAGCGTCACTACTTTAGACGCCGATTTAGTCATATTAAATCAAGTATCATTTGAATTAGAAGATGGAAAAAGCCTAGCAATTGTTGGAGAATCAGGTTCGGGGAAAACAACATTGCTTGGTCTGCTTGCCGGTTTAGACAAACCTACTTCTGGCGAGGTCTGGCTTGCGTCTGAATCAATTTTTGAATTGACGGAAGAGCAACGAGCGCTTTCCCGTAAGAATAATCTCGGTTTTATTTTTCAAAGTTTCCAATTGATTGATGGTTTAACCGCACTAGAAAACGTTATGATGCCTCTAGAGCTTAAAGGCGATAAACTGGCAAAAAACAAAGCCGTAACTATGTTGGGTAAAGTTGGTTTATCACATAGATTAAACCATTTTGCTAATCAACTGTCTGGTGGCGAGCAGCAAAGGGTGGCGACTGCTCGAGCTTTTGTCTCTGAACCAAAGTTGTTATTGGCTGATGAACCTACCGGAAATTTAGATACTAACACCGGACAGAAAATTATCGATTTAATGTTTGATTTAAACAAAGCGACCAACACTACTATGATTTTAGTGACTCACGATCACCATCTTGCAGAGCGATGTGATTATTCAATTACATTAAATGCCGGTGAAATGGTCGAAAATTCGATGCAAGTCGACTCAAAAACTGATCTTTCTTCTGAAGAGGCTCGGTTTTATGATTAGTCTATGGCAATTATCAATAATTGCCCTAAGAATTTTCAGACGAGATTGGCGGCGTGGCGATCTTCTAAATTTGATTTTCGCAATGACAATCGCAATGGCATCTGTTAGCGTGATTTATTTGATTATTGATCGCGTTGAATCTGCCACCAATCAACAAAGCTCGCAGATACTGGGAGCCGATTTAGTGATCACTTCACCTAAAGCAATCAATGAAACCTGGCTGGAAAAAGCCGACGAACTAAAATTGGAACGTGCTGAAATTGTCGAATTTGCCAGCGTTTTATTTGCCAATGAAAAATTACAGTTATCTTCAGTAAAAGCTGTTTCGGACAATTATCCGCTAAAAGGACGCATTGAAATTGCGGATACACCTTATTCGAAAGCTAAAACCGCGACTGGACATCCAGGCAAAGGAAAAATTTGGATTGAACCTCGGATCTTGTCGATTTTATCTGCGAGCAAAGGACAAAAACTGGAGTTAGGTTATATTGATCTTGAAATCGACGGCACCATCATGTTACAGCCGGGGCAAGGCTCTACGCTTTTCAATATCGCACCTACAGCCATTATCGGGTTGCAAGATCTTGAAGAGACCAAAATTATTCAACCAGGTAGCCGAGTGAATTACCGATACTTATTCATTGGTGATGAAAATAATGTGTCTCAATTTAACCAGTGGATCAAACCTCAGCTGAACACCAGTCAGCGATTAGTCACTATTTTCGATGAATCACCAATGGCTGGCTCAGCGATTGCTCGAAGTAAAAAGTACATCAGCCTGTCTGGTCTTTTAACGCTTATTTTACTCGGTGTGGCAATTGCAATGTCGGCAAATCGTTTTGCCACGAGACAGTTCGATATGAGCGCATTGATGCGTTGTTTTGGAATGAATAATAAGCAAGTGATCAGTGTTTTTTTGATGATTTTATTGATGGTTAGTATAGTAGGGATTGGCATTGGCGCTTTATGCGGATTTATTTTTCAATCATTGATGGTCAATTGGCTGGCTGATCTATTTGGCGAGAATTTACCGACCGCAGATTTCTCAGTTTTACTGTTGCCAATGTTAACTTCGTTTATTCTCTTGCTTGGTTTTGCCATGCCATCACTTATTCAATTAAAAAGTGTTCCACCAATGCGAGTGCTGCGTCGTCAATTAGAGCCAATGAAAGTTAGCGCTTGGTCGGTTTATGGATTAGCTGGTGCTTCGCTTGTAGCAGTGATGTATGTGCAAATGGGCGACATTAAACTACTCGCAAGCGTCTTCGTTGGTTTACTTGCTATGGGGCTAATTTTCGGTTTGATGTCAAAATTGGTGATGTCGCAAATTAGGCGATTAACCCACTTTAAAAACGCGGCGGTGAATTATAGTTTAAGACAGTTAGATGCCAACAAGGGCGTTACTTTGCTGCATCTACTCGCTTTCAGTAGTACTGTTTTTGTGATCGCTTTAGTGGTAATTATTAAAACTGAATTATTGAGCAAGTGGCAACAGAGTTTGGCAGATGATGCACCCAATCATTTTATGGTTAATATTCCGGCATCTGATGCGCCACAAGTCGATAAGTTTCTAACCGTTAACAATGTTAGTTCCAGTGAAACTTACCCGATGGTTCGTGGAAGAGTTACCCAAATTAATCATTCAGATATTAAAAAAGTTCTTTCCGAAAAAGCCCTACAGCATAACTCTCTACAACGCGAACTGAATATGACCTGGACTGAGTCCTTGCCTAAAGGAAATAAAATTGTCGAAGGAGAGTGGGGGTGGTCTGAGAAATCAAATGTTAATGCCGGCAAAAATGAAATTATTTTTAATGAAAACAACGACAATAAGGCAACAATCTCTGTTGAAGATAAAATGGCCAAAACACTCGGGTTAAAGCTAGGTGATAGTCTGACTTTTAATATAGGCTCGGAAAATTGGAGTGCAAGAATAACTAGCCTGCGTTCAATAGATTGGCAAACTTTTACTCCCAACTTTTATATCGTCGCTAATCCAGGTTCGCTGGATGATTTTTCACCAACGTATATTAATGCTTTCAGCCTACCTAAAGACAAGAAGAAGTTGGTAGCAGATTTAACCATTCAACACCCGACTGCGATTATTATTGAGCTCGATCGTATCTTTGAGGAGATAAGGCAAATTATTGATAAAGTGAGTTCGGCGATTGAGTTAATTATGATTTTTGTTGTTGCTGCCGGCATGGCTTTGCTTTGGGCTGCGATGGAACACACCTTTTCGCAGAAACTACACCAGTCGGCAATTTTAAGGACGTTAGGTGCCAGCAGACGATTTATCGCAACAAGTTTTAGGTTTGAGTTTTTGTGGTTGGCGCTTTTGTCTGCTTTGGTCGCAATAGTTTGTATTGAACTCGTTAGTTACTTTTTGTATCAGCAAATATTTGAGATTGAATTTGAACTTCATTTCGCCCTTTGGTGGCAGTTACCTACAGGTTTATTTTTTTTGATGATGCTGGCATCGTGGCGAGGGGTAAATCGAGTAACAACGCCTGCACCTTTGAGCTTGTTGAAGTAAGATCTGGCGCGGTACTGTATTTGGGGAAAAGTGGTGAATTCACAAAAAAATTAAAAAACAGTTGACGAACCCTATACAAATCATCCTAAAATAAAAAGGAAGAGAAGGAGTCGATGATTGGCTGGGCTCAAATAAGCAGATAATTCATTAGATTTAAGAAATTGGTTATCTCCGAAGTCCGTTAAGGGTAAGGTTATGGCATTTTAATTGTCATTGAAGGTGTATTTTCGATAAAACAACCCGGGACTGACATAAGTCATTCTGTTTTTCTTATTCTGTATTCAGATTAAGTTAGCGCAAAATAATATAAATAAATTTATTAGGAATCAGTTCATTTCATGAGCAAATCATTAGTTATAGTCGAGTCACCAGCTAAAGCAAAAACTATCAATAAATACCTTGGCAGCGAATATATCGTTAAGTCAAGTGTGGGTCATGTTCGTGATCTGCCAACCAAAGCTTCGGTAGGATCGTCAGATCCTAAAGAGCGCGCAAAAAAGGCGGCAGCGACGCGTAAACTGTCGCCCGAAGCTAAAATCATTCATAAAGCCAAGATGGCAAAAGAAGGTTTGTTCAAACGAATGGGGCTAAATCCTGAAAAGGATTGGGCGGCAGAATACACTACGCTTCCCGGCAAAGAAAAAGTGGTTAAAGAGCTTAAAAAATTCGCCAAAGAAGCTGACAAAATCTTTCTGGCAACGGATTTGGATAGAGAGGGAGAAGCTATTGCCTGGCATTTGCGTGAAGAAATCGGCGGCAGTGACGATAAATATCAGCGTGTGGTTTTTAATGAAATCACAAAAAAAGCCATCACCGAAGCATTTTCAAAACCAACTGAATTGGATATGGATTTTGTTAACGCCCAGCAAACAAGACGTTTTCTTGATCGTGTGGTTGGTTTTATGGTGTCACCCTTGTTATGGAAAAAAGTCTCACGAGGTTTGTCGGCTGGTCGTGTTCAATCGGTGGCGGTTAAGCTGATTGTTGAGCGAGAAAGAGAGATCCGTGCATTTATTCCTGAAGAATATTGGAGTTTATACGTTGATACTTTAACTGCGGGAAATGACGCGCTCAATTTAGAAGTGCGTCGTTATCAAGATAAAAAATATCTCCCGATCAACAGAAAACAAAGCGATGACGCTCAGCAAAAATTAAAACAAGCGGATCTTGTGGTAGAGAGTTGCGATTCCAAACCGACCAAAAGTAAACCAAGTGCGCCATACATTACTTCCACACTCCAGCAGGCAGCCAGTACCCGCTTAGGTTATAATGTAAAGAAAACCATGATGCTCGCGCAAAGATTGTACGAAGCAGGTTATATTACCTATATGCGTACCGATTCAACTATGCTAAGTCAAGATGCGCTTGCTATGTGTCGCGATTATATTAAAGAAAACCATGGCGATAAATATTTGCCCGATTCACCAAAGCTGTATTCCAGCAAAGAAGGCGCGCAAGAAGCACATGAGGCAATCAGACCAACAAATGCTCGCACACGTACTAAACACCTTAAAAATCTCGACGCCGACGCCATTAAGCTCTATCAGCTAATTTGGGCTCAATTTATTGCCTGTCAAATGACCGATGCGATTTATAACGTGACTAATCTAATCGTTAAAGCCGACGACTTTAAATTAGCCGCCAAAGGACGAGTGGTAAAATTTGATGGTTGGACAGCGGTTCAGCCGCCGAGAAAAAGCAAAAATGACGATGATGCGATTTTGCCTGAAGTAACGGTTGGTGAAGTGCTTAAACTTGAAAAACTACTTCCCAAGCAACATTTTACCAAACCTTCAGCCAGATACAGCGAAGCCGCATTGGTTAAAGAATTAGAAAAGAGAGGTATCGGTCGTCCGTCCACTTATGCTGCGATAATTTCAACCATTCAAGATCGCGGCTACGTTATAGTCAAAAATCGTCGTTTTTATGCCAATAAAATGGGTGAAATTGTTACCGACAGATTAGGCGAAAGTTTTGATAATTTAATGGATTATTCGTTTACTGCAAAAATGGAAGAAACCTTAGATGTGATTGCTAACGGTAAGCAGTATTGGAAAGAAACACTCACAAAATTTTATAACGATTTGACTAAACGATTAGAAAAAGCCGAACAGCCAGTTGAAGAAGGCGGAATGGAAAACCAAAAATCCGTCGAAATGGATATGCTGTGCCCTAAGTGTAAAACCAATAATATGATGATCCGCAACTCGACCATGGGAACGTTTTTAGGTTGTAGTGGTTTTGCTTTGCCTCCAGCAGAGCGTTGCGCGCACACTATGAATTTGATTACCGACGATGAAATTGAAGCGGTAGACAAAGATGAAGAAGCCGAAAGCCGAAATTTATTGCTGAAAAAACGTTGCCCGATCTGTGAATCGGCAATGGACGGATACCTTATTGATGAAGATCGAAAACTGCATGTTTGCGGTAATAACCCAAAGTGTAAGGGGTATTTAATCGAAGAAGGTAGCTTCAAAATTAAAGGATATGATGGTCCGATTATCGAATGTGACAAATGTGGTGAAAATATGGAGCTGAAAGTAGGACGTTTCGGCAAATATTTTGGTTGTAATAATCCAGAATGCAAAAATACCCGCAAATTATTACGCAGCGGTGAAGCAGCTCCACCAAAAGCTGATCCAATCCCGATGCCTGATCTTAAATGTTTAAAAGTGGATGATCATTATATCCTGCGTGATGGCGCGTCCGGGATCTTTTTGGCGGCGAGTCAGTTTCCAAGAAATCGGGAAACCAGAGCGCCGTTAGTTGAAGAGTTGTTATCTGTTAAAGAACAGCTCGATCCTAAGTTCGAATATTTAACTACCGCACCAGTTACTGATCCTGATGGTAATAAGGCCATGTATCGCTACAGTCGCAAAACCAAAGAGCAATATGTGATGAGTGAAATTGATGGCAAAGCCAGTGGTTGGAGTGCTCATTATGTTGATGGGAAATGGGTAGAGACTTTGAAAAAGAAAGCAACTAAGAAAAAGGCGAGCAAAAAGAAAACGGTTAAGAAAAAATAATTTTGTTTCACATAATAAGCTTTTCGTAGGTTAGTGGTGAGTTTGCGAACCCTAACACTGGAGTCCCTACATTGATTCAACCATTAATGTTGGGGTTTGCACCACCAACCCACTCTATCCGTTTTTAACCCAACGTGGTGAAGCCCGAATAATGCAGGGATATTTAATAAAAATATCAGACAGGCTTAAAAATATCAGACAGGCTAACCTAATCCCACAAAATGCAGTAACCAAAACGACAATTTGTTATACAAACTGCCTGTTCTTAACATTGCTTTAATCGACGTGCTCGTAACTCCCTTAGTCTGTTCTTTGTACTTTCAAAATAACCTGGAGAAAGGCGCTGTCTTAATTTATCGTTTAGTTGATTGATTTGGGTATTTAAGTTCTTACACATGTTAATCTTTGCATTAGGAGCTTGGCTAGATCTATAGCGATTATTAGGTGGAATATAAATAGGACGATTTTTGATTTTTTTGGTGTCGATGGATTGAACATCTTTCTTTTTAAAAACCGAGGCAGAGTCTTCATCTTTATTCTTAGGTTTATCACCGTAATGAACTTTTCCATGTTCATCGACCCAACGATAAATTTTTTCAGCTGAAATTGCTGTATGAACCGAATTAAAGAGTAGGTATATTAGCAACAATGTCCATTTAATTTTCATCTATTTCCTTGACCTAGAACCAGTTATGATTTAGAAATCTCGCTATTATAGCATTAATCATGAGATTAGAGAGGGACTACAAACCAAGATTACATGATGACGGATGCAAGAACTATGTTCGATTCCTTATTCATTTTGATAATTTGTTCGACGAAAATACATACAATCGCTATAATCCCGCCCAATTCCCAGCTAGACTGTTTTTTATGTTCAATTTACTTTACCCATTGATCCGTTTTATCCTGTTCCGTTTGGACGCAGAGAAAAGCCACGATCTGACGTTAGCTTGGCTTGCGTGGATAGAAAAATCAATTTTTAGAGGATTGATTACCCAACCGCTAGTCGGTGATCCGGTCGAAGTTTGCGGTATTAAATTCCCAAATAGAGTGGGACTAGCTGCAGGCTTAGATAAAAACGGGATCTGCATTGATGCATTTACCGCAATGGGTTTTGGTCATATTGAAATTGGAACCGTTACACCCAGAGCACAATCAGGAAATCCTAAGCCACGATTATTTCGATTACCTCAGGCCAAAGCGCTGATTAATCGTTTTGGATTTAATAATTTAGGTGTTGATAATTTGATCGAGAATGTGAAAGCAGCGAAGTTTGACGGTGTTTTGGGAATTAATATCGGTAAGAATTTTGATACGCCAGTTGAAAAGGCTATCAATGACTATCTGATTTGCCTGGAAAAAGTTTATCCTTATGCGACTTATATCACCGTCAATATATCATCGCCTAACACTGCCAACTTACGTGAGTTACAATTTGGTGAAGCGCTAGACGATTTGGTTTCTGCGATAAAAGAGAGTCAGTTCTCTCTTAAGAAAAAGCATAATAACTACGTACCAATTTTGATAAAAATTGCGCCAGACCTATCTTCAGAGGAAATTTCGGAATTAGCCAAGACATTTATCAAATATAATGTCGATGGTGTGATCGCAACCAATACGACTTTTTCAAGAAAAGGTGTTGAAGGTTTAAAATACGCTGATGAAACTGGCGGATTAAGTGGCAAACCTGTTTTTGAATCAAGTAACCAGGTGTTGAAATCGATGTTCGAACAAGCGAATGGCAAATTTCCTGTTATTGGCGTGGGTGGAATTTGTTCTGCAAAAGATGGACAGAAAAAGATTCAAGCAGGTGCATCTTTGGTACAAATATATTCTGGATTTATATACCAGGGTCCAGCACTTATCACCGATGTAGCTAACGGCATAAAAAATGCCAACAAAAAGGTCAGCTAAAATGCCACAATTTTTTGCAACATGCGCGTCAAGTCTTGAATACCTGCTAGTCGATGAGTTAAAAGAACTCGGCGCGGAAAATGTTAAAGAAGGATTGTCGGTCGTTAATTTTGATGCAGAATGGTCCATCGTTTACGATATTTTAATGTGGAGTCGAATTGCTAGTCGGGTACTTTATCCAATCGCAAAATTCGAAGCCAAAGATGAACAAGCATTATACAATCAAGCATCGATCATCGATTGGTCACAGCATATAAAATCAAACGCCAGTTTTTTGGTTAATTCTCAAAGTTTTCGCTCGGATTTAACTCACACAAAATTTATTTCGCAGCGAGTAAAAGATGCCATTGTTGATCATTTTAGGGATATGGATGAAGCGCGTCCTGATGTAGAGTTTGATTTTCCTGATGTCGTCATTCAATGTCGTATTCGTCAAAATCAGGTTATTTTATCGATTGATTTAGCTGGAGGAGGGTTACATCGGCGAGGTTATCGTAGGCTGGGCGGTGCTGCACCTATCAAGGAAAATCTGGCATCGGCATTGTTGATCCGGGCGGGTTGGCTTGTTACTTGTAAAGATCCAACTAAGGAGTCATTAGCTTTATATGATCCTATGTGCGGCTCTGGCACTTTTTTGATCGAAGCTGCAATGATGGCACTTGATATTGCTCCCGGGACTTATCGGGAATATTTAGGAATTTTTGGTTGGAGTCAATTTAGACCGGAGCTATGGGATAAAACAGTCGAATTAGCCAAAAGCAAAAGACTAAAATCTAAAAATCGAGATAAGCTACAAATTATTGGAAGTGACATCAATCCTAAAGCGGTTAGCAGCGCACAGTCGAATCTATCAAAGGCTGAACTGGAAGACGTTGTTAAGATTCATATTGCAGGGCTCGACCAGCTTGATCAAATCGACATTCCTAATGAAGGCTTGGTTATTGTTAATCCGCCTTATAGCGAAAGACTTGGCGAGTTTGAGCAGGTGAAGCAACTCTATTTTGAATTGGGACAGCTACTCAAACAAAAATTTAGTGGTTGGAAAGCGTCTGTATTATCACCTGACAAAGATTTTGGTCATTCACTTGGTATTCGAGCGAAGAAAATCTATAAATTTAATAATGCCAGTATTGCCTGTGAGTTATTAAATTTTGAATTAACAAGCAAAAATTTTATTGAAAAACAACGGAATGATTTAGTCGATGTTAATTTTAAAGAAAAATTGACTGATGCGGCTGTGCAATTGTGTAATCGGATTGAAAAAAACCGAAGTAAATTAAAAAAATATTTGAGCAATAATAATATCAGTTGCTATCGAGTTTACGATGCTGATCTACCGGAATATAATGCAGCAATCGATGTCTATGAAAAGCAATTGCATATCCAGGAATATAAAGCGCCAAAAAGTGTCGATCAGAAAGTTGCGCTACGCAGAATCAAAGAAATTGAACGAGTTGCGGCAGGTGTCTTTCAGTTGCCGTTAACATCAGTGATTGTAAAACAACGCCGCCAACAAAAGGGTGATTGGCAGTATCAAAAAAATGATACCGGAGCTAATAGCAGAAAACAAGATATCGAATATCAAACAGTTCAGGAAGGTGGTCGAAAATTTTTAGTTAATTTAACCGATTATATTGATACTGGACTGTTTTTAGACCATAGAAAAACAAGACAACGGATTGCCGATTTGAGTCAAAACAAAAAGCTGCTAAATCTATTTTGTTATACTGCGTCAGTCTCGGTATATGCGGCAACTGCGGGCGCTGAATCGACGACTAATGTTGATCTTTCGAATACTTATTTAAAATGGGCAAAAGATAATTTCGTAACAAATAATATCGATCTGGATAATCATCATTTTTTGCGTCGAGATATTATTGAATGGCTGGATGAAGCCATTCATATGCCAGAGCGATATGATGTAATTTTTCTTGATCCTCCCACTTTTTCTAACTCAAAAAAGATGGAGAAATATTTCGATATTCAAAAAGATCATTGCTCATTAATTGAGAAGTGTGTCGGATTGTTAGCTGAAGGTGGGACGTTAATTTTTTCTAATAATTTCGCACAATTCAAAATGGAATATTTGCAATCAGAAAAATATTCTGTAAAAGAAATTACTAAACAGACAACGAGTCAAGATTTTTCTCGCAATAGCCTTCATCGTTGCTGGCAAATTGTGACTCGGTAAGTCACGTTTGGATAAAAAACTGACATAAAAGAATATATTAATGAGTAAATCAACCATCTATTTTTTTACTACTTCTGGTTGCCATCTTTGTGAACAGGCATATCAAATGCTGGATTACTTTATTAAAAATGACGCAGAGGTGGCAGTTAAAATTGATATAAAAGTGACTGAAATAGCTGACAATGATCAATTGGTCGAACAATATGGGATCAGAATTCCTGTTCTCAAAAATTCAACCAGTGAACTTGGTTGGCCCTTCGAGCTAGAAGAGCTACGCCTTTGGTTAATTCAATAATTGGGGCAGAGTAGCATAATTAGTACTACTGGGAGGGAGGTTACTCTTTCGGGTTGCAGTATTTGTCCCGCTGTTTTTCCATTTGATCAATTTTTTCTTGTTTTTGTTCATCAGACATCAATTGTTTACCACCTTGACCATCGTCGACACTAATTCGCGCAGCATTTTTGAGAATGTCAAGATTTTGATTGGCGATAGTGCAATTTTCATCACGCCAGGTACCGTAAGTATCCTTTTTTTCCTCTGATTTTTTATCGCTAGCTGGTAGTACAGGTGTTTTAACGACTGCGTTTTTGTCAACTTTAGTTCTGATTTTTGTATATTCTCCGGTTTTGGGAGGTCGCTCGCTGTAATGAACTTCACCATTATCATCAGTCCACTTGTAGGTCGTTTTTTCATCGGCCATTAAATTCAAGCTTAGAAGAAAAAATATCGTACTGAGTAAAGTTTGAAATCGTGTGTTCATAAAAATTCCCAAATCATCTATTTGTGCCTAATATAGCCGTAAAAAGGGGTAAAAGTTAAGCTCTTTGTGACTATAATGAGAAAAAAACCTCAAAATTATCATTGGTCGCTTTTTGTTTAGCACTGCGTCTAAGTTTCTTTTTCAGTTTGCAGGTTATTCTTGTGGGCAAATCGGATCACGTCTTTTAGTATTTCAGAGTGTTCAAGGTGTAATTTGGAATCAACAATAACACATTTAATGCCATCTATGACTGCAGGTCTTAGCAATGGCGAGTAGTACATACGCCGATTTCTAAAAGTACATAGATTTCCGCATAATCGCTCAGCCCAATCGCTTGGTCGAAACTTACTACCTTCAGGTGTAATACCTTTTAATATCAGTCGGTTAAAATCGACTTCGCTCATGGTCTTTACTCTTTATTTCGGTAAATATTGCGCCGCGAATGATGACAGAATATATTGTATTGTCAATAGCTCTAAGTCATTGTTTTTACGGTTCAAGTGTTTATTTTTCTAGTCGAAAATTTGATTAATTAGTACTAAGTTTAGCAAAGAATTCCAACTTATCTAATTTAAACCTCTGTTTGGAGTGATTTCAGGTAAACTTATACATACATAAACCAAGTTTCAGCAAACTTTCAATAATTGAGCAATGACAGTTGAGCAATAACAGTATTGTCACCGTTTAAGTGACTTTTATGGATATGACGTAACAAACAAGTTGATGTCATGTCTCTGTGTTTAGTCGTTGCGAAAGATGTATTCTTTTGTTTAGCCTCTATGTTCACCCTTACAAGAAGGTTTTGAAAATTCATGAAAAATAGAAAATTGCGTTCAGTTCTTTCATCGATAAAAGATAATCAAGTAACAACTGAAAATATTTTTTGGGGACGACGCGAATTTATTAAGAATCTTGCTGTTTCTTCGGTTGGTATTTCGGCGTTAGGCGGATCTTTGCTCAACGCAGCTCCCACAGCGAATTCAGGATTCACCACCGTAGAACCTCTGAGTAGTGAGTATGTTGTTACTCACCACAATAATTTCTACGAATTTTCTACCAGTAAAAAGAAACCCGCAGAAATGGCGAAAGATTTTAATCCTGGTAAGGATTGGAAAGTTTCTATCTCTGGAGAAATCGAAAAGGCGGGTGATTACACTTTAGAAGATATACTCAAAAAGACCAGTATAGAAGAGCGTATCTATCGGTTACGCTGTGTTGAAGCGTGGTCGATGGTAGTTCCCTGGAGAGGGTTTCAGTTGAGCCAGTTGATCAATTATGTCAAACCAACTTCGAAGGCAAAATTTGTTGAGTTTAAAACTTTAGAATCCCGTTCTGTATTTCCTGGGCAAAATAGAGGCTCATTGGGTTTCCACGTTTTACCTTGGCCTTACAAAGAAGGATTGAGAATGGATGAGGCGGTGAATCCGCTGACTTTTATCGCAACAGGAGTTTATGGAAAAGATTTACCTGGACAAAACGGTGCACCGTTAAGGTTGATCGTTCCATGGAAATATGGGTTTAAAAGTATTAAATCGATCGTTTCAATGCGATTTTTAGATCACCAACCGCAAAATACATGGCATAAAAATGCGCCACGCGAGTATGGTTTTTACGCCAATGTAAATCCTGAGGTTGACCATCCTCGCTGGAGTCAAGCCCGAGAGAGGAGGATAACAGATGAGTCATTTTTTGGGGTGAAAAAAATTCCCACCCAAATGTTTAACGGCTATGCAGAGCAGGTTGCACATATGTATAAAGGCATGGATCTCGTTAGGAATTTTTAATGCTGTCTTATAAATTGTCGAAGGTGGTGGCTCATATTACTTGCTGGGTTCCCCTAACTTATCTCATTTACGCTGCCTACAGTCGTCAACTAGGCGCTGACCCACAAGAGGAAATGCTACACCAACTCGGCTTGTGGACGTTGATCTATTTGTTGATCGGCTTGTCGATCACGCCTCTTAATCGAATATTCAAGTGGTCGGTGTTAGTTAAGTTTCGTCGGATGTCAGGGTTATACGCGTTTTTGTATCTGATATTACATCTCACGGTGTTTTTCATCTTTTATCTAGAACTTAATTTGGTTTTTCTCTGGGATGAAATACTAGAGCGTCCATATATCACCGTTGGTATGATAGCAACCTTACTGCTTATCCCTTTAGTCGTTACGTCTACTAAGAAAATGCAGCGGCGTCTCGGTAGCAATTGGAAAAAACTGCATAAGTTGGTTTATCCAATCGCCATTTTGGGAATTACACATTTTATTTGGCAAAGTAAGTCTGATCTGAATGAGCCGTTACTTTACTTGATTTGGTTGACGGTTTTGTTAGGATATAGGGTCAACAAAGCGAGAACAAAATAAAGCACAACAGGGTTTAGGATTACACTTTGCACAAAACCTATTTTGGTTTAGACGTTTTACAAGAAAAATTGGTATCGGAAGATGATATTAAGACACTTCCTTTCTATGATTTTTGGCTTGAGTCAGCTTCGGGAAGTGCGATGCTCTTGAAAGAAGAGAAAAATTACGTCTATCTTTCTGATTGGGAAGCCTTTTGTAAGTTGTTTATCCAAACAGGTCGACATCGAAATCAAGTCTAAATCCGTTTAAGCAGACTAATAATTAGTCCGCTTTTGGGTACTTATAAAATAAATCAAAAATAGCGGTTAAAAAGGCTTGCTTAGAATCGTAAAGTGCCTATAATGCGCGTCCGCTTTGAGGGAAAAGGGTGGTTTAATAAGTCGACGGATCGAGTCAACGAAAGAGGA
>Ga0316204_10001346_pt1 | contig 68748 bp, 62 predicted proteins | sample 6monrhotite_MG_2_FD_205661 | JGI IMG/M metagenome (GOLD analysis project Ga0316204, IMG submission 205661) | Microbial mat bacterial communities from mineral coupon in-situ incubated in ocean water Damariscotta River, Maine, United States -... | ecosystem: Environmental > Aquatic > Marine >... | reverse complement strand
CGGTGATCCTCAATTTCTTTGATATGGTCGAGAAAATTTGATGTCATAGCCAGAATACTCCATTTTCCCGCTATAAGAATCTATCTTCCTTAACCTTTCATTAGCAATCTATGATTCTGCCCTGGGCAAACCCCCATCCACGCTTCTGTTGCCAGGGCGTAGGATATAAAAACGACGACCAGCCCGCCGTACTCAAAGATCAATGCCTTGCGTTCGCCGAAACGGGCAATTAGACGGCCAATTTTTGGTGCCAAAAAAATGCTGGTAATCATATTGGCCATAAACATCAGGCTGACTTCCGCCGCTGAAAACCCAAATTTTTCAACCATTAAGAAACCGGCAAAGACGACAAAAATCTGCCTTCTTGCGCCCGACATGAACACCAGCACGTACCATAGCCAATAACGCTGTCTAAAAACTATTTTCTTGTTCTGTTCATTTCTGGCTTCAAACCGAGGATAAAAAAACCAGCAGAACAGCCCAATCAAGACGCTCATTCCGCCCGCCGTCAAATAGACCCATTTCATCTCGATTCGGCCAATCTCAAGGGCAAAGTAAATCAACCCAAACGAAATCAGGGCGGCAACAGACCTGGCGCTAACGATGCGCCCAAGGACAATCGGCGATGTTTTCTTTTCGGTCCATTGCAAGGCCAAAGACTGGTGCAGGGCCTCAAAATAGTGAAAGCCCGTCGACATCAAAACCGTCGACAGGTAAAGCCCGATCATCGTCGGCAAAAACCCGGTAATTGCTGTGCCGATTCCCAACAATAGTAACGATACCAGAACAAGCGGTTGCTCGCGGAAAAACAGAAGAACAAACACGATCGTAAAACTGAGAAACCCTGGCACCTCGCGGATACTCTGTAAAAAGCCTATCTGAACACTGTCGAACGAGGCCTGTTCGATCGCAAAATTATTGAGTAACGCCTGCCACGTCGAAAAACTTAACGGCATGGCAATCGCCATTATGATCAAAAGCGTTTCCCGAGAGCGCCAGTCGATACGCGACAACAAAGTGGGCATTAAAACCAATCCTGATTACAAATGTATGGGCTAAAGTGAACTTTACCTAAGATCACGTTTGGCGTATATAGGATAATAAGACATTTAATATCGAGATTACGCCATGAAACCTCAACCAGGATTATTAACGCCGCCCAAAACGCGGGTCAGCCCCGACGATCATGACCTGGAATCCATTCCGCGCGCTGTTGTTTGGCGGGTACGTGATTATCAAGGTGGACTTGTCGTTGAACGACATCACCACCAACGGGGTCAACTATTATTCGCCTCCAGAGGCGTGATGACGGTGGAAACAGGACAGGGAATATGGGTCGTCCCGCCGAAACGTGCGGTTTGGATTCCGCCGTTCATGGACCATGCCGTTACATCACGTGGGCACTTGTTCATGCGCAATCTCTATTTTGACGCGGCACTGGTCAAGGACCTGCCACAAACCTGCATGGTGGTGACAGTATCCCCGTTATTTCGGGAACTGTCCCTAGCCGTTGTCTCTCTTCCTCAATTGTATGATGAAACGGGTGCCGATGGTCGGCTGGTTTCCGTTTTACTGGATCAGCTAAAAACCATCACAACAACACCACTACACCTGCCGACCTCCAATGACAGAAGATTAAAACCAATCATCACCGCCCTTTCGCGCAATCCGTCTGATGGTCGTGATCTCGCGACCTGGGCGAAGGAAGTGGGCGCTAGTCAACGCACGTTGTCACGGTTGTTCACCAGCCAAACAGGAATGACGTTCCGTCAGTGGCGACAGCAAGTCAAATTATTGGAGGCACTGGGCCGTTTAGCCAACGGAGAACAAGTCACAACCGTTGCCCTAGACCTCGGTTACGACAGCCAAAGCGCCTTCATTGTCATGTTCAAGAAAGCACTGGGAACGACGCCCGGAAAATATTTTGGCACAACAGCAAGTAACCGGCGTTAGTCTATGTCGTCAGGCCGAGCGCGCTGTGAATTGGCCCTACCTCTAACCAAAAAATGCCGCCCTTCGCGTGCCCCTTCATCACCCAATCCGACAAAACCAAGTTTCATCAGCAGTCGCCATGAGGGTACATTTTCGGGTCGGCATTGGGCGACAATCCGACGGTCTGGGAACGCGAGTTCCAGACCCTCAATCACGGTTTTGACGGCTTCGAACGCAAATCCTTGACCATGGCAATCGGGCCTTAGCCAATAGCCAATTTCAATATCATTTCGCGCCGATAAGTGAGCCCCGACGACTCCCATTAACTGCATTGTCTGGCGATTGAAAACGCCGAAAAAACAGTCCCGACGCCGGTCAACTGAGGCCAACAGCGCTGTAGCATGGTGCAGGCCAAAGTTTGCTGAAATAAAAGGAATGTTTTCGGCAATTAGTGGATCGTCACAAACGCCCATAAATTCTCGAGCGTCATCGCCTGTCAAGACGCGATAAGTTAAACGTTTGCTGCCGCGCGGTGCGCAGTTCTCTAGACAGTCTTTTTCGCAACCAAGGTCGTTTGAAAATTCAAGAATTCGCTTCATGTGTTGGCAAGAATGGCCGAGATCGCATCAAGTGCCGCCTGACCATTACTGCCATCCGGCCCACCGGCTTGCGCCATATCAGGGCGACCGCCGCCACCCTTGCCACCAACGGCTGCAGACGCTGCACGCACTAAATCAACGGCGCTGAAGGTGCCCTGTAAATCATCGGAAACTCCAACGACGATATTAGCCTTACCGTCGGTATTTGACACGACGACGACGACCCCCGAACCGATTTGTTTTTTCAAATCATCGACCAATCCTTTGAGTTCCTTGGCCGGGATATCCTCAAGAAGCCGAGAAGCCATTTTAACGCCACCGACGTCGACGGTGTCGGCGCCGCCCCCGCCTTCACTGCTGCCACCGGTTGCCAGTTGCCGGCGCGCATCACTCAATTCGCGCTCCAGCTTACGGCGATCATCAATCAGCGCCTTGACGCGCGACGGCACGTCCTCCGGTTTACTTTTCAAAAGTGATGCTGTGTCGAGTAAGGTCTGCTCTATGTTAGCAAAATAGACGCGCGCGCCCTCTCCTGTCAGCGCTTCGATACGGCGTACACCCGCTGCAACGGCGCTTTCGCTCAGGATCTTAAACACACCGATATCACCGGTATGGGAAACGTGGGTACCACCGCATAACTCGGTCGAATAATAGCTGTTATCGCCGTCGGCACCCATTGAAACGACACGAACTTCATCCCCATATTTCTCACCAAACAATGCCATTGCCCCGGCCTCAACTGCGGCGTCGGGCTCCATCAGGCGGGTTGTGACTTCTGTGTTGGCAGCAATCTGACGATTGACGTCCTCCTCCGCTTTCGTCAATTCGACGCGCTCAATCGGCTTGGGATGGGAAACATCGAAGCGAAAACGGTCTGGCGCGACCAGTGACCCTTTTTGGGTAACATGGTCGCCAAGCAATTGACGCAGCGCTTCGTGTAGCAAGTGGGTCGCGGAATGATTGCCACGAAGTGCCGCCCGACGATTATGGTCAACCCGTAGCGCCACATCGTCACCAACCTTCAAACTACCTTTCTCAACCGCAACCATGTGGGCATGAATATCACCAACCCGCTTTTTGGTATCGGAAACGGCGGCAACGTTATCCTGCCCCGCAGCGATGACGCCGCAATCACCCATCTGGCCGCCGGACTCGCCATAAAACGGCGTCTGATTGACAACGACGGCCGCCGCGTCTCCGGCCACGATTTGATCGACCAGGATACCGTCTTTGACAATAGCCGTGATTTGCCCTTCCGCAGTTTCAGTTTCGTAACCGAGAAACTCTGTCGCACCGAGGTCTTCGCGAAGATCAAACCAGATGGAAGATTCGGCTTCCGACCCGGACCCGGACCAGGCTTTGCGGGCTTCGGCACGTTGCCGTTCCATAGCCACATTAAACCCGTCGACATCAACCCGCATTCCCTTGGAACGTAAGGCATCCTGTGTCAGGTCAAGAGGGAAACCATAGGTGTCATAAAGTTTGAACGCCGTTTCGCCGTCAAGCTGGCTATCATCACCAAGATCGGCGACCGCCACATCAAGTAGCTTTACACCATTATCCAGCATCTTTTTGAAGCGCACTTCTTCCAGCTTCAAGGTCTCTGCAATCAACGGATGACCACGGACAAGTTCAGGGAACGCCGCCCCCATCTCATGCACCAGTGGGGCAACCAACTGCCACATCAACGGCGCGTCACACCCCATCAAGTGGGCATGGCGCATGGCCCTGCGCATGATCCGGCGAACCACATAGCCCCGCCCCTCATTCGACGGTAGCACGCCATCGGCAATCAGAAAACTAACGGCCCGTAAGTGGTCAGCGATGACCCGGTGAGAGACATTGTATTCGCCATCAGACGGCACACCCGACGCCTCGCTGGAGGCCGCAATCAACGCTTGCATCAAATCGATTTCGTAATTGTCATGGGTCCCCTGCATGACAGCAGCAATACGCTCCAGCCCCATGCCCGTATCGATCGAAGGCCGCGGTAATTCGACACGGTCCTCCCGTGTCACCTGCTCGAATTGCATGAACACCAGATTCCAGATTTCAATAAATCGATCACCATCTTCGTCAGGTGACCCCGGAGGCCCGCCAGGAATATGATCACCGTGATCGAAGAATATTTCTGAACACGGGCCGCAGGGGCCAGTATCACCCATCGCCCAGAAGTTATCAGACGTCGGAATGCGAATGATATTATTGTCAGGGATGCCGGCAATTTTATGCCACAATAGAGCCGCATCTTCATCAGAACTATGAACCGTAACCAGCAGCTTATCTTTCGCCAGCCCGAACTCTTTCGTCACGAGGTTCCAGGCCAGTTCAATCGCCTGTTCCTTGAAATAATCTCCGAAAGAAAAATTACCGAGCATTTCAAAAAAAGTATGATGCCGGGCAGTATAACCAACATTTTCGAGATCGTTATGCTTGCCCCCGGCACGCACGCATTTCTGCGATGTCACCGCACGTTTATAGTCGCGCTGCTCTAGCCCTGTGAAAACGTTTTTGAATTGCACCATGCCTGCGTTGACAAACATCAAGGTCGGGTCATTCAAAGGCACCAGCGGCGATGACGAGACAATCTCGTGCCCATTATTGGCAAAATAATCAAGGAAAGCGCGGCGGATGTCGTTGACGGTTTGCATTGATTTCTATCCGGGTCTTCTGGCAAAGAATCTGATACGCATTATGAGCGTAACAAAGGGACTGCGGTTTTAGCGTTTCAACGAAGCGGTGTCCAGAAAGGCCGACGCATTCACCGCAAAAGAAAACGCGGCTCCGAAACGGAGCCGCGCCAAAAACCCAGTATTTGTCAAGAACGCCTTATTTCTCGCCCAACACACCCTCTTCCGCGCCGTCAGGTGTATCCGAAGGCCCAACCATCATTTCCTCAGCAATAAGCCCTGCATTTTGGCGGATTTTCATCTCAATGCTCTCTGCCATATCCGGGTTTTCACGCAAGAAGGTCTTGGCATTTTCACGCCCCTGACCAATACGCTGAGAGTCGCATGAGAACCAGGATCCAGATTTTTCAACAATCCCAGCCTTCACACCAAGGTCAAGGATTTCTCCCATTTTTGACACCCCTTCACCATACATAATATCAAATTCAATTATCTTAAATGGCGGGGCCATCTTGTTTTTAACGACCTTAACCCGCGTTTGATTGCCGACCACATCATCAGCGATTTTAATCGCACCAATGCGGCGGATTTCTAGTCGTACAGAGGAATAAAATTTCAACGCATTGCCACCCGTTGTGGTTTCCGGGTTGCCGAACATCACGCCAATTTTCATCCTGATCTGATTGATGAAGATAATCAGCGTATTTGAACGGGCGACAGACGAGGTCAACTTACGCAAGGCTTGGCTCATCAACCGGGCCTGTAGACCAACATGGTGGTCGCCCATCTCGCCTTCCAGTTCAGCCCGGGGAACAAGGGCGGCAACAGAGTCGATAACAAGAACATCAACCGCACCTGAGCGCACCAGAGTATCGGCAATCTCAAGTGCTTGTTCGCCCGCATCAGGCTGAGAAATCAAAAGTTCTTCAACATTAACGCCCAATTTTTTAGCGTAGATTGGATCAAGGGCATGCTCAGCATCAACGAAGGCGCACGTCCCGCCGGATTTTTGCGCCTCGGCAACGGCGTGAAGGGCCAGCGTTGTTTTGCCAGAGCTTTCCGGTCCATAGATTTCGACAACCCGACCGCGCGGCAGTCCACCAATCCCCAACCCGATATCAAGACCAATGGATCCTGTTGAGACGACCTCCGCTTGAACCACCTCGTTTTGACCGAGTTTCATAATTGAACCTTTACCAAAGGCCCGTTCGATCTGGCTGACGGCGGCTTCAAGCGCCTTATTTTTATCCACTGATGCTTTCTCCACAAGACGTAATGCATTCTGCGACATAATGAGGCGTTCCTTATTTCACATGAGTACGGGCAATTCAATTACCGGCAACTGTACTCATTTTGTTCTCATTGGCAAGTGATTTAACTAACACGTTGTTTCTACTGTTATTTTTATGATATGTTCTGGGAACGTTTCTTGAACAAATGAAAGTTCATGATCTGTTTTGTATTTATCATGCGGTCCAAAAAGGGACAGAGATTCGCCGATTATACTGATCCATCAAGGACTTCTTTGACCTTGCTGGCAAGGTCTTTCAAAGTAAACGGTTTCCCAAGGAAATGTAGAGTTTGATCCCGGCCGATCTCATCGCGGAAGACATCTTCGGCATAACCCGACATGAGAACCACTTTAACGTTGGGAATTTCCTGACGGATTAGGCTGACCAATGTATTACCATCCATACCGGGCATAACCACATCTGAAACAATGATATCAATTTTTAATTCAGTATCGTTTATGACATCCAACGCCTTCTCCCCGTTGTCCGCCTCCAGGACCGTATAGCCCTTGTTGCGAAGTGCGCGGATGGCGAAGCCCCGGACGGCATCATCGTCTTCGACGAGCAGCACAACACCTTCCCCGGTAAGGTCAGGTTGTACCGGCAGTTTCGGCTTTTCGGTCGGCGAAGGTGACGCGGCACCTGATGGCGCCTGGTCAGTATCCCCTTTATCCCTGTATTCCGGAAAATAGATGCTAAAGGTCGTTCCTTCACCCGGTGCGCTGTCGACAAAAACATAGCCCCCACTCTGGTGAATGATACCGTAAACCGTCGATAGACCCAGCCCGGTCCCCGCCCCAACATCTTTGGTTGAGAAGAAGGGTTCGAAAATGCGCTCCAGGTTTTCTTTAGGAATCCCCTCTCCTGTATCAATAAATTCGATCAATACGTAGCGGCCCGCCGGCATCAGGTCATGCCCTCGTTGTACGGAACTCTCAAGGATTGCATTCTTGATCTTGACAGTAATCGCGCCACCACCGGGCATGGCGTCACGGGCATTGACCGCAAGATTGATGACAACCTGATCAAATTGCCCGCGATCCGCCTGAATGGCGCACAAATCACGTCCAGGTTCCAGTCTTAATTCGACCGTCTCGCCAATCAACCGGCCAAGCAGGTTTGACAGATCATTTAAGGCTTCGGTCACGTCCAATCGGGTCAACGTCAGGGCTTGTTTGCGCGAAAACGCAAGCAACTGGCGCACCAGATTGGTCGCACGATTGGCATTCTGCTTAATTTGCTGGATGTCGCTGAACGACGGATCGTCCGGCCCGTGACGTTCGAGCAACAGATCACTGAAGCCAATCATTGCCGTTAGAAGATTATTAAAATCATGAGCAACCCCACCCGCCAATTGCCCGACAGCTTGCATTTTTTGAGATTGAGAAAACTGCACCTCCAAATTGCGTTGCTCGGTCACATCGATAAGATGAAGGACCAGACCGCTAACGTCGCCGTCGTCGTCACTCATGCGACTGGCGTATAGTGCAGCGATCAGTTCTCGCTCGCGCGCTGCGGGCAGGCGGACTTCAAGCTGGGCACCACGGGATATACCCATGACAATCTTAGAAAAACTGGTGCTGATATCGCCACGGTCTTCGCGCGCTAGTTGGTCAACGAAGGGCCGCCCGCAAATTTTTTCACGGTGGAACCCAACAAGCCCCTGATAGGCCCGATTGCAATCGATAACGTCGCCGTCAAGGTCGATCAACACGATTCCTACCGGCGCTTCTGCAAACAGCCACCCGGTCGACGCTGTGTTTTTTTGCGACGCGAGATCGGCGACTGGCTCGATTATTTGGGGTTCGGCACGTTCCGCCCTGTGGTCTTCAGAAGGCTGCGGTATTTCGCTCCAGACCAAGTCGCGTAAGACAATTGATCGGGTATAGTCAACATCCCCATCATCGGCATCTTTTTGAGACTGCTCAAGCGTCACGGCAAATGTTCGGCCTTCGCAATCGCGTAAGGTCAAGTCCCCATCGCCACCAATATGATCGATATAATCGGCAAACGGTTTGCCAATCAGGCGATCAGGCGATACGCCCAGCCAGCGTGCCAGCGTCTGATTGGCGTAGTGGAGCACGCCCTGACGGTCTGCCGAGAAAAACCCGACCGGCAATAGATCGATCATATCCGACATTCGGTCTTGTTCCATACGCCGAATGATATCGAGTTCCCGCTCTGCCGTGACATCCTCGATCCGCCAAAGTGAGCTGCCGACACGCGCATGATCAAGCAATACTGGTATGGCGGAAACACGCCGCCATTCAATGTTGTTCAATCCTCTGCTTATTGAAAACTCGGCATGTCCGGCGGCTCCCTCTTTAACTGCCGACAGCAGACGGTTCAGTTGATCCGCGTGATCGCCTTTAAGGGCGGCCGCCACAGCACTCATCGAAGGGACACGACGGTTGGCGTCTGTTTCCGCCGCGAATGACAACAAACGATGGAAGGCGGGATTGGAATATAAAAACTTGCCGTCAAGTCCGGTCAGCAAAAGACCATCAGCGCAATCCATCAACGCCTTCTCAATCACATTCTGCCCACCTGAGTTGACGGTCCCACCCCGACCAATGGCCCAGGCTGTCATCATCAAACTGAGAACACACGCACCTCCCAATCCAACAGCGATCTCCAGCGCTCGGGGATGCGGCCATTTAATGGAAAACAGTACCGCTGCAAATATTACAGCCAATACGAACCACAACCCAGGTCTGGAAAGTAATGACCTTTTCGGATTTGGTGATGAGAGGGGCGTTGATGTCATCGTCGCGGTTTTGCTCTTTTTCAATTGGGGAGTTGTCCACGCAGCCGCATAACATATCCGATGATTTCGGCAACGGCCTGAAAATGATCCGCTGGAATCTCTTCATCAAGTTCTACCGCCGCATACAATGCTCGCGCCAAGGGCGGGTTCTCAACCAGCGGAATATCGTTTTCCTTGGCGACTTCGCGAATGCGAAACGCCATATGGTCAACGCCCTTGCCGACAAGCTTGGGGGCCGCCATTTCCTGCATATCGTATTTTAAGGCGACCGAATAGTGGGTCGGGTTGGTTATGACGACATCGGCCTCTTTGACGGCATCCATCATTCGTTGCTTGGCCCGCTCCAAACGGATTTGGCGAATTCGCCCCTTAACGATTGGATCCCCTTCTGATTGCTTGTTTTCGTCTTTTACTTCCTGCAAGGACATCCGCATTTCTTTGGCGTATTTAAATTTCTGGTAAGCGAAATCTACGCCTGCGATGACAGTCATGACAGCAACGGAGCCACTGACCATGACAATCGCAACCTCATGAATTCGCTCGAGCGAATACAAGAAATCGATCTGTGGCAATAACGCGATGTCGTCCAACATCGGCATGGCAAGGCCGAACGCCACCAGTCCGACAACCAACAGCTTTAAAATCCCCTTGATGAACTCGATCGTGGCGCTGATCGAGAACATTTTCTTGGCCCCCTTCTTAATCGACAGCTTAGAAAAATCGGGTTTGATCTTATCTGCCGCCCAAACCAATCCGGATTGGGCCAAGTTGGAAAACAAGGCGGCAACAATCAGCAAGCCAAAAACCGGGGCCATGATCCAGGCAAGGTCCAAGGTAATACCCAAAGCCACGGCGCGCAGACTTTCAAAATCCGTGGCATACTCGTTGGTGTGTTCTACGAACGGGAAGATGGTCAAGCGCACGTTATTGGCCATTGGAGACGCAATGGTCATCAAGGCAATCGTTGCAGCGATCAGAATGCCAAAATTCTTAACCTCTTGCGAGGTCGCAACCTGTCCCTTTTTGCGGGCATCGGAAAGCTTTTTCTCGGTCGGGTCTTCGGTTTTTGAGGCGTCGTCTTCTTCGGCCATTTATCGGTCTCGGACTAGGATAAGAAACGGATTAACGCTTATAACATGGCATAACACTTATGGGGTTAAGTAAGATGTAAAGGCATCCTGAAAATGTTTGCTGAAAGTTAACAAAATTCCACTCACCGTAACCGCCAACACCCAAAGTTGCGCCGTCAATTGGAACGGTAATCCAAAGAAAAACACCTGCAGGGTCGGCATTAAGCGACCGAGAATGCCAAGTCCGAGATAGTACGTCAGACCAACAATCATCGCTGGCGCCGCCATTTGCAATCCCAGGGCGAAGCTCATGGCAACCTGACGGGCCAGATAATTCGAAAAATCCTCAATCGGCAAACCTTCACCCGGTACAAACAATGTGTAACTGTCAACGACTGCTCGAAGCATTAAGTGATGCATGTCTGTGACAAATAACAGAACCAATCCGGTGGTTAACAAAAATCCTGATATTGTTGAGCTTTGTTGGTCGGAAATCGGGTCATTCACCAGCGCATTCGCCATTGATGACGAATAGGCGATCAACGTCCCAGCCGTTTGCAGGGACCCTAGGAGCACTCTGGCAATGAGCCCAAGATAACTCCCAATAATCATTTCACCAATAATCAACAGGACTAAGGTGATGAGATGGTTGGGCAAGACGGGAAGGTCTGCCGCAAGGACGGGGGTTATCAGAAAAGTGATTGCCAAGGCGATCGTCAGACGCATTTGGACAGACACATAGGATGAAGAAAACCCAGGTAAAAATGCAATCGCGGCACCAACCCGGGAAAACACTAGAAAAAATGAAAATAAATTCAGATTTAAAAGCTCAAGAAGCATGCGCGTTATCCCAGCGCCAACATCCGGTCGAACAGTCTCAACGTAAATTCAATAATTGTCGTCATCATGAAGGGCAGAAATAAAATGACTGACCCGAAAATGACGATGATTTTAGGCACGAATGTCAGGGTCATTTCCTGAATTGTCGTCAAGGCCTGAAACAATGCGATAATCAAGCCGATCGTTAACCCAGCCATCATGATCGGGCCTGCGATTTTCACGACCACCCACATGCTCTCTCGGCCCAGTTCGAGTACGACTGTTTCGTTCATGGGGGTTCTCCGTTTATGGTACTGAGCCTTTATAACGTTATTCCGAAAGCTTGCCCAGTGCCGTTACTGCCCCCTTACATGGGCATGCGGAGAATTTCCTTATAGGCATCAAGCACCTTATCACGGACGGTTACTACCGTCTGCAAGGTCAGTTCCGCTTCTGCCATCGCCGTGACGACTTGATTGATATCTGCTTTTCCGTTGATGCCCGCAATGGAAAGTTGTTCGCCACGCTCACCAATCTTGACCGCTTCGTTGATGGCGCTTTTGACCAGATCGGCGAATCCGCCCTGTTGCAGGACATCATTGGGTCCTGTTCCCAATGAAGGTTTGCCTTTAGCGGCGTTTGAATAGGCATTTACCGCGCTGATGTAATTTTGGGCTGGAGTTGGCATTTGTTTTATCCTAATTCCCGTTCAAAGTCGCAAAAATTGATTTTCCATTGTTTCTGTAATATTAGCGGAGCACGTCGATTGTCCCACTAAGCATAGCTTTCGAAGCCTTTATCACCTCAAGATTTGCTTCATAAGAGCGCTGGGCCTCACGCATGTCAGCCATCTCGACCAAGCTGTTAACATTGGGCGTCAAGACATAACCGTCGGCATCAGCTGCCGGATGATTAGGATCAAATTTTTTGCCAAAACTAGACGTGTCAGGGCGGATCTTATCAACCACAACCTTGTTCAGTCCCATGGCCTTATCCAGCTCATTCCTAAACGTCACGGTCTTACGCCGGTACGGTTTTCCCGTTGGATCTTGTGCCAATGAATTGGCGTTGGCGAGGTTTTCTGAAATCACCTTTAGGCGAGCCCCCTGCGCCCGTAGGCCAGAAGACGAGATCCGCATCGTTTTGATTATATCGTCCATTATAATGATCCAAACTTGAGTAAATTATTTACCGAGAACAATCTTGAACATTCGCAAGTGTTTTTTGTAGATATTGGTTGTCAGTTTATGGTTGAGCTGAGATTCATTGATCTTGGCCATCTGCTCTTCAAGAACAACCGAGTTTCCACTTGGAGAGGTTTCGAACGGGTGACGATCTTTAGCTTCTGAAAAATCGCGAATACGCTTGCGCCGCCCAGGAAGATGACTTTTATCACTCACCTGCATGTTCAATTGCATGCTTTCGCTTCGAACCAGTTCCTTGAATTTATAGGGTTTCAAGTCACTTGAGCGATATTTGGGAGTATCTGCATTGGCAATGTTTTGGCTAAGAATTTCCTGACGTTGGGTTAACCAACCCAACCGCTTCTTGACCGCTGAAAAAACCGTCAAATCATTGAATGCCATATTTCAACGTCCCGTAATCTTACTTATTAAGTCAATTGATCGCCTTCAACATGAAGGTGGATTTCCATTGAATTTCCACTAGGCATTATCTGCCGAGGTTATTAATAATCTGTTACCAGGCGCGAAGGCATAGCCCCACACTTATAGATTTGTTAAAGTCCGCCGATCAGGATAAAGCTGGCGCACAATCGTTTTCTACAAGAAGGCATGCTCCATGAGCCCGTCGGAACCAAATTTCGGTAACCTACGACCCTTACCCGATAAAAAAGAGACAATTGCCGTTGCCGTTCAACAAACCGATGGCAGAACCCAAACACCAAAGGTCATCGCGGGCGGCAGAGGTGGTGTCGCCCAACAAATCCTAGAAATTGCCTTTCAGAATGGTATCAAGGTTCGCGAGGATGCCGATCTGGCCGAATTATTGGCAACGGTTGACGTCGGCTCAGAAATCCCGCTTGATGCCTTTGCTGCGGTTGCTGAAATCCTCACATATGTTTATCAAATCAACAATGCGATGGCACCTGAGGCGGACGCCAGCCAGGAAACTACGGACACCGAAAGAATAGATGCCCAGGAGTTGATGGAGTCTTGGGGCAAACCGATGAGTACGAACAAATGAATGAGATCCTGGAACAGCTAAACGACGTAACTGCAATGATCGCCGAAGCTCGTGAGGCGGTTGGCGCCGGCGAAATTGTTGATCTTTCAGAAATCCAAGCGCGGGTTCAAAATGTCTGCCTCAGGATTAAAGATTTCCCACCCAATGACAGCACCTCGGTTGAGGCCAAAATTAACGCTATGGTCGAAGACTTGAATTCACTGGCCCGAGAACTAAAAACGCAACAACTTAACTTAGGGTCAGACGTCATCCGTAGCGCCGTTCGCGACGCGTACAAGATGCCAAAGGACAAAGGGTAATGGAGGTCAGCGAGTATGTCCGCTTTCTGCTGGCGCTGGTTTTTGTCCTTGCTCTGATTATCGTCATTGCTCTGCTGGCCCGCCGCGCCGGGTTCGGATTTCCGACGGCGGCCTCAAAACCCCAAAATGAACGCCGTTTGTCTGTGGTTGAAGTCGCGCCTATTGACGGACGACGTCGATTGGTCCTGGTTCGCCGCGATACGGTAGAGCACCTTGTTTTATTGAGCCCGACCAACGAAGTTGTTATCGAAACCGACATACAGCCATCGCACGACACCAACGACAACGGGTCGCCGCCGACCAAAAAAAGCACCCTCCCATCGGTATCACATAAGGGCGAATTGAATTAATGCGTCAGACAATCTCCGCCGTCGCCCGCCCTCTTCTCTGGACACTCGTCGGAGGCGTGGTTTCGATTGGCTTAGTCAGCTTTCTTATCTGGCTTACTGATCCGGCGTCGGCACAATCGCTTAATATCGACCTGGGTGCCACTGGTGGCGAGGAAACTGCCCGCCTGATCCAGATGATTGCGCTGATCACCGTTCTTAGTCTTGCGCCGTCGATCTTGATCATGATGACATCATTTATACGCATCTTGATTGTCTTGTCGTTCCTAAGAACCGCCATGGGGACTCAGCAAACGCCACCAAATCAGGTCATTCTCAGCCTGTCGCTTTTTCTTACGTTTTTTGTCATGATGCCAACCTTTCAAGACGCCTATGATCAAGGCCTTCGCCCGCTGATCAATCAAGACATTGATCAATTTGAAGCCTTCAATCGCACACTAAAGCCCTTTCAAAAATTTATGCTCAACTACGTTCGCGAGCGGGATTTGACCTTATTTGCCGAATTTTCGAAAAAGGATATTGAGACCATCCGGGGCGATAAGATGCCGATGCAAATATTGATCCCGGCTTTCATGATTTCTGAACTTCGCCGCGCCTTTGAGATGGGGTTTTTACTGTTTTTACCCTTTTTGATCATCGATATGGTCGTTGCCTCGGTACTGATGGCGATGGGCATGATGATGTTGCCACCAATTATTATAGCGATGCCCTTCAAGATCATATTTTTTGTGCTGGTAGATGGTTGGTATATGGTCGTTGGCTCCTTGGTCCGGAGCTTTGGAGGATAAGGTTTTCTCTGAGCGAAACGATAAACACGCCGTACGTTAAAGGCCGCTCACGTTACCCTTTGACCAACGGCACATTGTTTTCATTCGGTTTTCCGCCCACGTTGGTCAGCGAACTGAGTTCCGTCGTTTTCAGTTTGTCTTTGTATTGATCTAAGAAACTGCGAAAATTGGTCACAGTCTTGACTCTAGAACTGACGCTCGCGGGATCAATCATGCCTGTCGCTAACGGTGCGGCGACCAAACGGAACGCCTGATTAAATTGGGTGCGTTCCATCGCGGCGCCGAAATCTGTCCGTAGACGAATTAACGCCCGCTCATTACCGCTTAACGTATAGGCGGTCGCCAGATTGAGCACGCGTATCGCCTGTTCATCATTTAACACCTGATTTGGGCGAATGCCCGCAGCCCGAACGACACGGTGAAGAAATTGTGACGCATTTGCCCAATCGCCTTCTCGCCAGTACATTTCCGACCTGATCAGTTCCGCATTAAACGATTTATCTTTCTTCAACAACGCTAAGGCTTCGTCGCCTCGCTTTAGGCCGATAAGGGCGACGGCCCGAAGATGGCGGCGGCGTTCGGCCAGGGCATCGGGAGCGTTGGCAAACCGTGTCGCATCGAGAACTTCAAGAACACTGTCATTTTCACGCGCGATCGCATGCACTAAGGCCAGGTTGGTCCCAACTTGCGCCTTTTCAAGCCCCTTTAACCGGAACCTGACCTGATCATTAAGAAGCGCCGCCGCCTGATCAAGCAAATCTACATTTACCAAGCGATCAGCCAGCTTTCTGATCATCTCATCGCCTTTGCGTCCTGCGGGCGTCAGCTCGCGGAATTCGTCGTAAAGCGCGATGGCCTTGACCGGTGCCATTTGGTCCGCGCCGTCTTTCAGGTACAGAAAGTTAAAAGCATCAGACATGCTTTGTGTAACTTGAGCAGCACTTTCGTAATCGCGATAATAGGTTGCCGCCTGACGGAGTGCTTCGAGGCCGCGCCGGTATCCTTTTTCGTCGAGATAAAGCAGACCAAGTCGTCTCAACAGATTAAATTCGAACTCATCACCGCGCCATAAGAATCGCAAACCTTCCAAGATATCGATCGCTTCCGGCGGGGTCATGCGCTGCATTTTAATCAATAAGTCCATTCGGGCATAAGCCGCCTTGACCTGGGTTGCGCGGTCATCACTATCCAGCGCCTCTTCCCATTTGCTGATTGCCCCCTCTTCGTCACCGCCAACTTCTGCCAATTTTCCTTCAACATATGCAATTTCGGCTTGTTCTTTATTGGTTGGGTCGGCGGCAATAAGGGCATCAAGAAACTTTCGCGCGTTTTCGATATCACCGATTTCCACGGCGGCTTCCGCAACCAGCAAACCAAGCGGAAACCGCAAAGGTTTCGGATACGGCTGAGAAATCGCTCCAGTTCGTCGCAACTCATGGGCGGCTGCGACCATTTGCCCGGATTTCGCAATGACCGCTGCTCGCCAGAATGCTCCTTCATCGACATCATCAAGGCCGGAATCGCTCAGGTCACCAGCGGCATCAGCGTAATGCCCCATCAGATACTTGTTCGCCCCACGCACCAACTTAAGTTGCGGCGTGCTTTCGAACTCGGGAATATCTGCGACCATATTCTGCAATATTCCTAAAGATTCGGCAGCGTAGGCATTGGCGAAGTAGAAATTTGCAAGGTTCCAGCGGGCGACCTGCTTGGCTTTGGCGTCCTTGGCATTAATCAGATCCCGTTGCAGCTGTCGCTTGGCGTTGAGGAAATCGCCGGGACGGGGCAAGACCCAACGCTCAAGATCAAGCAATCGCGATACTGGCCCAATCGCCCCTAGTTTTGATCCGGCCGCCTCTTCTGCCGTAACACTTGAGATGCTCAAGGGGTCAGAACTACTCAGTTCAACGCCCTGGCGTAGAGATCTGACCCGAACGTGATCGGTACTAGCAAGAATTAAGACACCCTGACCAGTTATCGGAAATTTGACTTCTGGGTATGTAAATGCCCGAGCGACGCCATGACTGAGAGGGATCAAGGGGACGACAACCATGTTGTCGCCAACATCAGGGTCGGTTATGCCAATCGGTCGTCCCGGTTCTGGTGTCGCGATAAATATACGCGCTCCAATCGGCGACGCCGGTTGAGCGGCGATTTCCAGAGGCGTTTTTGGTTCGAGGGCCTGCTTGCGGAATGTCAGAATCCAACTGAATCCGTCACGGCTCAATACCGGGTTGACATCTTTCGAAGTTGACATCCGTAACACTGTCCCGCTGGTCGAAACGATCTGATCAACAGAAAACACAAATTTACTAAGATTTGGCGGCGGTGGGGGGGCGTCTTGAGCCGGTTGTTTCCCTTTGTCAGCCGGGTTTGGTTTAGCCCCAAGAATGATATCACGGTTCACGCGGCGCTTGGCATCAAAAACGATCCACAACTTGCCGACCCGACGGAACACTGCGGCAGCGACTGGTGCTTTCCAGTCGAACCGCAAATCCATCCCACCGGCATCCGTTTTATTTTCACTGACGGAGACAGCTGCGTCTTCCAGTCCGGGATCATTGACGGTCTCAACGGGGGTAACCGGTGCGGTTGGAGACGCGCCAGAAACGCTTGGCGTCGCAGCACCATGAGGCAATGCTGTTAAGGGGACGGGCGATTGCGGTTTGGCGGCTTGAGCTTTCGCCGGTTTGCCAACGCCTGCAACATTCTGATCTGGTGCTTTTGGTGTTGCCTCAATCAATTTTGGTTTTTCGGCCTCAACCTGCTTTTTCTGTGGAGCATTTGGAGGTGTTTCTGTCGGCGTTTTTGGTGCCTCGTTCGGCAACACATTATCCGGGAGTTTGGCCGCAACATCGGAGCCTGAGGGTTGCCGAATATCAATGACGACTTTTGGCCCAGAGCGAAAATGGCGGACTTTCGACGTTGGCGGAACTGCGAATGCGACGTCAGTCGTGTTCGCTGAAGGGCGAGCGATGATATCGCCCATCAACCTTGGTCGGTCGCGGGTCAGCCGCCGAAGGTCAATATTGGACGCCCGGGCGAAACGGATGGTAACAACGCCGCCCGCCTGGGAAAACTTATAGTCGACGTTTGTCGGCCAGTCGAAAACGATCCGCGTATAATCTTTATGCGCGCCGCCTCTGACGGCGATTGTCGGCAGTTGATTTTTTGGCGACTTTGCCGCAACCAAAGGTTTTTCTTTTTTCTTAAGCGCTGGTTTTTCAGCGGTGGTCGGCAAAACAGCCTGGGCGGTTTCTGGTGTTTCCGCCATTTCGACAATTATAGACCTACCAGAATCGTAACTATACGTATCAAATTTTCTTTTCAAGATGAGGCGCACGCCACGTCCGTCAGCCTCTGGAACTGCTTGATCAATATATCGGCGGAGCGTTCTGAGAGCCCGTTTGTAAGACGCAACAATTGGTCGATCAAACCGAATGACGACGCCATCATCACGAACCTGTAATTTGTGCCCAACGGGCGTCGGCCAAACAAAAACCAGACGGCCAAAATCCGCGTGTCGGGCACCATCAACTTTAACCGGGTCCGCATTGGCCGGTGCCGATGCAAGCACCAAACCGAACAACACGATTGCCAAAAACAGGCGCATCAGTCTAACCTAACCGTCGGCAGAACGACGATTTCAACCCTGCGCCCAAGCGCACGGCGCTTTTCTTCAGCAAGTGCTGGGATGTTCTGATAACGACTGTCGGCGTAACCATATGCAACAATTTTTTGACGGTACCCGGCACGGCGCAGGGAATTTGCAACTGCTGCCGCCCGGGCCGTCGATAACGTCCAATTCGAGCCATAGCCCTGTCCCACTGGTGGCTCTGGATCGGTATGTCCATCAACGCTGATTTCGTTGTCCATATTGCGAAATACACCGCCCAGAATAAACATGGCTTCAACCGCTTGCTTGGTCATAACGCCGCGCCCCGGCTCAAACAATAGGTCGCCAGGTAAGGTGATAATCAAGCGATCTTCAAGCCGTACGACTTTGGTTCCTTTCAATAACTGCAGTGGTGCAAGACTGTCACGCAGAACGCTCGCCAAATAATCAAGATTTATGGCTTTTTTGCGAAACAATGTTCCAATGTTAAAAGACGCGTTTATTGCCGGAATGGATTTTATTGGTGTCGGATGAAGGGTTTTAGATAAGGATTCAATGACATTTTCCCAATGATCGACCTTGACGTTCGACATCGAAAACAACAGCACAAAAAATGTCAACATCAGCGAAATCAAGTCGCTAAACGTCAGCAACCAGGCATTACTCACGGCCTGTTGAGAGGTTGGCATCCGGGTCAGCCAATCGCCCGGTTTTTTATGTCGTGTCCGGCGAGCGACCATCTTTCGTCCTTATTTCGGCGGCGCGGGTTGAGCATCCCTTGCAAGGTATAATAGGCGAAGTTCGTCGTCATCACGAACGTAAAAATTGATCGTCACTGTATCTAAGCCCCCTTCCCGCAGGCCGATTGAAATCGCATTTGGGGGAACACCTCGGGCTGTCAGTTCCTCAACCACACCACTTGCCCGCAACATCGCTAACGATTGGTCGATTGGCAGTTCGCCGTCTTGCGTGTAGTTGACGCCGACAACAAACTCCATTTCAAAATGCACACCTGGGGATTGCCCGCTTAAAGTCGCCACAATTCTGTCAAAAAGAGGAATCACAACCGGACGGAGCCGCACGTCATCGTTGGCGAACATGGTTTCTGTCGGGACCGACACCTGCATGAACCGTCCAGGCCTGACGATTTCAACCTTTGCCACTTGTAGTGTCGTGGCAAATAGGGTCGTAATCTGTTCCTGAAATTGATGACCCGGCAGAAGGTCACCGTCCATGGCGCTATAGTCAGTCGGGTCAGTAACGTCTAACCGTGTTTTGGAAAAAGTCGAGCTCAGGCTGTCCATCACGGCCCCAGATTTCACGTCCTCTACCGTGGAAATAGCGACCAGTAGGATAAAAAAGGCTAGGACAAGAAGAAACAGAGACAAAAAAAGCGCGACGTTGGAGGAATTTTGCCTTTCCTCCGTCGGTGGCGATACGGTTAGCGCGTTGTCATACATACCAACCTAATTAATTAGTCAAAACTGGCAAGCAAGGCGTCAATTTCAGCTTGCGAATTTGCGTCGGCTACCATCTGAGGGCCATTAAGCAGGTCTTCGTCGGTTACCACCTGATCGTTATCTTCAGGGTCTTGCTTGGTTTCTGTTGATTTGATTTTATCGATCTCGCTGCCGAATGCGGCAACCAACCCATCGATTTTCTCTTCAATATTCTGCAGTGCCTTGACAACCTTGGTGATACGTTGCCCGGTAATGTCTTGGAAACCGCAAGCTTCATAGATGCTTGACGTCGCCTCCATCAGCTTGTCAGACACATCGCTACTGACATCGCCCATGACCGATTCAACTATTTCAGTCGCGTCCATAATCGTATTGGTGGCGATTTCGGTCGCCTGAACGATTGCATCCAACTCATCCGCTGCCGTCGGCAAAAATTCGTCTTTGACTTCATCAGGGCGAAGAGCCGCAATGTCATCTTTTGCGTCATGAATATATCGCCCTAAGGCTTCAAGTTCATTATAGATTTCAAAATCAGTAGAGCTCAAATCCCCTTTCATCGTCGACATAATTGTGTCAACGACATCAGCAATTTCCGTAACCGCGACGGTCTCGCCATGTTGCTGTCGCAAGGCCTTCAATTTTAGCTCGATATCTGAAACGGCTTCACCTTCAGGCATTCAACTTTCCCGATCATCCAGTTGAGACTTATGCTTCCGAAAAACTTTAAAAGGCTCCTAAAACACTCGCCATTTTATTCTTCAACGTTTCCGCATTGAATGGTTTAACAATGTAGTTAGAAACACCGGCTTGCTTAGCGGCAATTACATTTTCAGATTTACTTTCCGCCGTAATCATGATGAACGGCAGGTGCTTTAAGGAGTCGTCTGAGCGAACTTCCCGTAAAAGCTGGATCCCTGTCATTGGCTCCATGTTCCAATCAGAAATAACAAAATCGAATTTTTGCTGGCGAAGCTTTTGCAGGGCCATAGACCCATCGGTGGCTTCTTCGATATTATGGAAATCAAGTTGGCGGAGAAGGTTGCGCAATATTCTGAGCATGGTTTTGTAATCATCCACAATCAGGATCGTCATGTTTTTATCAACTGCCATTTAGCACTCCAATTTTTGAAATTATTCGAACTCTTTCCTATTCGCCCGTCGCGTCTTAACAGACACAACCGCGTCTTAGCATACAGGAAAGCCCCTTCCCACGCAGATTCTCAAACGCACAAAACCATCATGATCTAATATAGCACATTGAAATCCAACAATTCCTTACTTTTACAACGTGTTAAGCCAACTCAACAAGGATTATCCCATTTCGAAATGTTTCATTATCCATTCGTTTGGCCCTGAATCGCGGGCAATCGGCGCATTTGGCGTAATTCAACAGTCATCTCACGGGCTTTTTCCGGATTCATTTTTGCCATTATCGGTGCCAGTTTTCGCTCTTTCATGCGCTCTGCCACTTCCAAAAGCGTTGTTAACTCTAGGTTTTCAAAAATACGCGCGGCATCCTTAGGTTTCATGTTTTCATAAATTTTAACCAAACTCTTCAGTTTGAGGTCCTCTTGAGCATCAAATTTCTTAATCAAGCCCGCAATGGTTTCGCGAAGTGTTTGAAGCTCGCCAATTTTTTTATCGATCCGAACCTCTGCTGCGGCGAGCAGGCCATTACGCATTTCCATTTCTCGTTCTCTACCATCAAGTACGCGACGCCGGGCGGACAGTTTCTGTAGTAAATCAATTTCAGCTGGGGTTAACAACGTCGGATCATTGGTGACCAACATTGTTGTCGCGTCCTGTTGTTCTGTCGCGGTTTCGCCGACTGGTGTATCAGAGGGTTTGTCCGATTGCGCACCAGCCGTCGGGGTGAGGGCCGCAGTCGAGGCTGGCGGGGCTGTGGGACTGGTTTGCGCTTCCGCACTGGCAACTTCAAGAGCGGGCGTATTAAGAGCGGCAAGGTCGACGCGGATGCTATCGATTTTAACGGTCAGCATCAATACGGCGAAGAATATGGTCATTGGCAAAAATTTTACTTTAGACAAAATTTTCATGGCTTTAAGTCTCAATACTGGTTGTGAATTGAATCACCCGGCTGACCGCAGAGCTTTCAAGAGCTCTCTTTCAGCATCCGATACTTTTTGCTCGTCAGTGCGGTTATCAGAAAGCCGCCGTTCGTCCTCAGGATTGGCCCGTAATACCGGACGTTGGTGATCATCGATTGGCGGTTTGACGCCTTCCGGTATCGGTGACGGGGTCGTCGAAGAAGGTTGGGCTGGCTGTTTTACGGGCGCTGGACTGACCCCCGCTTCGTCCCGTGCCGCACGCACGGCAACTTCCAGTCGGTCAGCAGCGGTTCCACCACGTTCAGATAAAAAAATCAGGTCATCCCTCAGCGATTCCGCCGTTTTAATGCAATCTTGCAACACATCAACATTGGTTTTTAACTTAGCAATGCTTTTTTCAGCCCGGTCAGTCGCCATATGAAAATTTAATGCCATCTTTTCCAATTCGCCTTTGTCCTGGCGCAAATTTCCAAGACGCTTGTTAAGAATCCAAGCGTAACCGATTGTCACCACCAAGAGCAGGGCAACCAAAACATCAAGCGCCAACGTCATTGAGTTTTCCACGTCCATCCATCAAAAATTTACAATGCATCTGCCGTTCAAATTTTTGGCATTTTCTGCACACGCCCTTCAATTCTAACGGCAATATTATCACCTTTACGCCCCATTCGTCCAGAATACATAGGTATGCTGCCGCAGTTCAGGCGAATCACCGAATCCGGCGTTGCACTCAGCATAATGCGCGATCCGACTTTCAGGTCAAAGACATCATTCAAGCGCATTGTCAGGGTATCGACGACGGCCTCTAGATCAACTTCCGTCATCCACAATTCTTCAGCAAGGTGGGTTTCCCAAATTGAGTCCCGACCGAATTTCTCGCCCATGAACATTTGCAGCAACAGTTCGCGTACCGGTTCCAGCGTTGCATAAGGTAACAATAATTCCAGTCGCCCACCGCGATCTTCCATATCGATACGCAAGCGCGTGACAATTGCAGCATTCGATGGCCGTGAGATGGTGGCAAATCGCGGATTGGTTTCCAATCGGTCAAATCGGAACGTGACCGGACTGAGTGGCTCAAACGCCGCACTAAGGTCCGCCAACATGACTTGAACCATGCGTTCGACAAGGCTTCGCTCAATTGTCGTGTACGGCCTACCCTCGATCCGCATGGCCGCAGTCCCCCGCCGCCCACCCAGCAACACGTCAACGATAGAATAAATCAGTGATGAATCGACCGTGATTAAACCATAATTGTCCCACTCTTCCGCCTTGAAGACACTCAACATCGCCGGAAGCGGAATGGAATTCAAGTAATCGCCAAATCGTATTGAGGCGATATTATCAAGAGAGACTTCAACATTATCAGACGTAAAGTTACGCAAAGACGTCGACATCAACCGTACCAAACGGTCAAACACAACCTCGAGCATCGGCAAGCGCTCGTAGGAAACAAGTGCACTGGACAGAATTGCCTGAATACCGGATTTCTGAGAATCGTCTTCCTGGTCGTCATCGAACCCAAGCAGGCTATCGATTTCATCTTGGTTCAGGACCCGGGTGGACTCGCGCGCCGGTGCACTACCGTCGTCGGCGGCGTCATCGTCGCCCATCATTGACTCCCACTCAGCGGCAAGATCGTCCTGATCTTCGTCGTCGTCGTCATCGCCGCCAAGCGATGCTTCCCATTCTGCGGCTAGGGCGTCGTCCTCATCACTAGGCACCATCATCCTTTTGTTATCCTTTGAGGCTTCATCACTGAACCAGCATTTCTTTAAACAGCACGTCTTTGACGACCGCAGGCGCACTGGCGGCACTCACGCGGCGCAACAACTCTTCACGCAGGCGATACATGCCTGCCGATCCTTTCAAATCGTCGATCCTCAGTTCGCGTAGATAGGTTTGAAAATTATCGACAATTCGCGGCATCACCTTTTCGATCCTGGCTTTATCTTCTTCCTTGGTCAGCTCTAAGCTTATTCTGATCTTCAGAAAACTTGATTTCCGGCCCCCTGTATTCAGGTTTACGAGCATCTCTTCAAGGTCATAAAAAATCGCCGGGCCATCAGGCGTCGCTGTGTCTCCATGGTCTGTGGCGACAGCGCTATTGCGTCCCGTGATCATCGCGATCAATGGGTCCACAAGGCCAGTGAAATAGGCACCTGCGACTCCACCGACGACAATAAGCAAGATTAAGCCGATAATAATAAACAGCTTTTTCTTGCCACTTTTCTCCTGCGCGCCGCCATCTTCTCCGTCACCGGAGTCACCAAGGTCCGCGTCCTGCTCTTCTTCGGCCATACGTTACTTTCTGCCCATAACAAGGGGTCTGCTATATCAATTCGGCTAGAGTGAACATACATCGCCCTGGTTAACAACTCATTGAAACCACCAGGGCAGGCCCGCAATTTTGGGCCCCTTATCACGCTCAATCAAACCTAAGAATCACAGAGTACCAAATCCAATGAAACCGGGGCAACCATTGCCGTTCATTAATTTTAGGGCGCACAAATAGGGTCAAGAAAATTCTGCCGGGTCATTCTTCCCCGTGCCCCCTTCTCTCGGCCTGACACTCTCGATTGATGACATGTAAATCATTGAATTATAACGTTTTATAAAATTGGCATACTTCGTGCATTGCATTGTTCAGGACGACGTGAACCTTACGTACAGGAAAATGAAGCAATGGAATCATCAACCTATATCGCACTCTCAAGGCAAGGTGGGTTACGCCGCCAGCTCGACGTGGTCGCTAACAATCTGGCGAATATGAACACGGCAGGCTTTAAAGGTGAGAAAATGATGTTTGTCGAGCATCTGGTTCGGTCTAGGGGTGGCAACATGCCCGTCAACGAAAAAACTTCCTATGTTCGCGACATCGCGACACTGCGGGATTTCAGCGAAGGCCCTCTGGAACAAACAGGAAATCCACTTGATCTGGCGATTGATGGCGAAGGGTTTTTCACCATTCAGACGGATCAGGGCGATCAATATACTCGAAATGGCCACTTTGAATTAGATCAAGCAGGGCAGCTTGTTACCAAATCCGGCGCGCCCGTACTGGCAGAAGGTGGCAATCCCGTATTTTTTGCCCCCGGCGACACCAAGATTGCTATTTCCAAGGACGGCACAATCTCAACGCAAAATGGTGATCTCGGCAAACTTGCCATCGTCAATTTTACCAACGCGCAAGTGTTAAGGCCAGGGGCGGGTGGGTTATTCGCCACTGACGCAACGCCGAATGTGGTTGCAACGCCAAACGTTCAACAGGGAATGTTGGAAGGCTCAAACGTTCTGCCTATCGTTGAAATGGCAAACATGATCAACGTTCATCGCACCTACGATGGTGTTAAGGCGTTCATTGACCGAGAAGATCAACGGATGCGCAAAATGGTCCGCGATCTGGCACAAGTTACAGCTTAAAAAATTGATAAATGGGCGAAAAAATAACGCCTGCAATACGGAAAGGACGGGAAAATGAGATCATTAGACATTGCAGCAACAGGAATGTTGGCTCAGCAACGTAACGTCGAGGTTGTATCAAACAATCTGGCAAATATGAACACGACCGCTTTCATGCGCCGCAGAACCGAATTCCAAGACTTGATCTATCAGGATATTCGCCGCGTCGGCACAACATCATCTGATGCCGGAACAATCGTTCCGTCAGGCGTTCAGGTCGGGCTAGGCGTAAAGTTGGCTGCCGTCTATCGTATTCATGAACAGGGTAACTTAACGGCAACAGACAATACCTTTGATCTTGCCGTCCAGGGTAAAGGCTTCTTTCAGATCACCCAACCGACCGGTGAAACGGCCTACACACGTGACGGAACGTTTCAGTTAAACGCTACAGGTCAAATTGTTACTCACGACGGATACACGGTTCAGCCTGGCATTACGGTTCCGAGCAACGCCATTGATGTCAGCATCAACAATTCCGGCCAGGTTCAGGTCAAAATCGAAGGAAAATCGGCGTTGTCTACCGTCGGACAGCTTCAAATAGCGACATTTGCCAATGAAGCCGGCCTCGAGTCAAAGGGCGGTAACTTGTATTTGGAGACACCGGCGTCAGGTGCCGCGATTTCAGCCAGCCCCGCCACTTCTGGTTACGGGTCCATCCTTCAGGGCTTTTTGGAAACATCCAATGTCAATGCTGTTGAAGAAGTTTCCAATCTAATTTCCGCCCAGCGCGCCTACGAAATGAACTCAAAAGTCATTAAGGCATCCGATGAAATGCTCGGCACCCTGACTCAGCTCCGTTAAGGAGGGACGAAAATGTTACATAAATTGATCTTGATCAGCCTAACGGCCCTGCCCCTTCTAGTGTCTGGCAGTGCCAGGGCGGGCCAGGCACTAGAACCGACAGAACTCGCCACCCCAGCCCCCGTGTCGTTGAATGAGTCGGTGCGTCTGGATGGCAAAATCATACATTTGGGCGATCTGTTTTCCAATACAGGCGACAAAGCTGGAAGTGCGATTGCCTATACACCGGCCCCAGGAAAACGGGCCATTTATGATGCGCGTTGGCTATATCAAATTGCCCGCGCCCACAAACTGAATTGGCGGCCGTTAAGCCGATTTGATCGGATTGTCGTCGAACGCTCCAGCACGGTCATCGACCACAAGCAAATTGCTGAAGAAACTTTGTTAGCGCTTGTCGAGCAGGGTGCAGATCCCGATATGGAAGTTGAATTCTCCAACCGGATGTTGCGCTTATATGTCGCAGGTGACGCCGACGCCATTGTCGGTGTCGAAGATAGCATTCTTGATCCGCGAACAAACCGCTTCTCAGCGATTATCTATGCTCCGGCGGGCGATCCCGCAGCCAAACGGATCCGAGTCACTGGCAAGCTTCACCGCACTCAGGACGTACCTGTACCAGTACGTAGAATTCTCGCGGGCGAAATTATCCACAAAGAAGACTTGAAGTGGGTCAAGCTGCGCGCGCGGCGTTTGCAAAATGATGTGGTTGTCAGCGCCCTAGGCTTGATTGGGAAATCACCAAGACGTGGCCTTCGCCTGGGACAACCGGTGAGAATGAGTGCAGTCCGCCGACCGACACTGGTAAGCAAAGGTAGCTTGGTGACGATAATTTTGAACTCGCCAAAAATGCGCCTTACTGCCCTCGGCAAAGCCGTAACAAGCGGCAGCGAAGGAGATGTCATCCAGGTTACCAACCAACAAAGCAATAAAGTTATCGAAGCTGAGGTGACGGGATCGGGACGTGTCGCCGTCCGGCCAGCGGCACAGCTCGCCATGACCCCCAACTGACTCAATCCGCCTAATAATACTTGCGATCGGAGACTATCATGACCCATAAATCACCGTACCACTCTCCTGGGAGGCTGGTGTTTCATACGACGCTTATTGTCATTGCGACGCTGTCAATGAGCGGATGCAACTTGCTGACGCGGCTGTCTGAAGTTGGTGACGAACCACAGATAAGCCAAATACAGAACCCTCAAGCGCGTCCCGAATACAAACCTGTTAGTCTGCCCATGCCCGCACCGAGAGTCGCAGAAGACAACCCCAATTCGCTTTGGCGATCAGGAGCGCGCGCCTTCTTTAAGGATCATCGTGCCAAAAAAGTTGGCGATCAGGTCACCGTGTTGATGTCCCTGAATGACAGTGCGACCTTTGCCAATCGTACGGAACGAGCGCGTATCAACAGTGAAGACGCCGACGTCACTGACTTTCTTGGCTTAGAGGCCGAATTGAACAAAGTTCTGCCGCAGGCCGTAGGGGATGCCGGTGTCGGCGGTCAAATCGTCAACTTCAATTCTGCTCACTCAACGGACGGCGACGGCACAATTACCCGTTCGGAGGCCCTAAGTCTGACTTTTGCCGCAATTGTCACGCAAATCTTACCCAACGGTTCTCTGGTCATTATGGGGCGCCAGGAAGTCCGTGTGAATGCCGAACTTCGCGAACTTATGGTGACCGGCGTCATTCGACCTAGCGACATCGATTCAGACAACACCATCTCTGACAATAGCATCGCCGAGATGCGTGTTGCCTATGGTGGCAGAGGCACCCTGAGTGGATTGCAAAAACCCCGTTGGGGCATGGAAATGTGGGACATTCTATTCCCGTTCTAGGTCAGCGAACGCTGAATCTGGAAACCTAAAGGCCGGTGCCAATGCACCGGCCTTCTTTTTTACACGCTCAGCCCGACTGAAAATGCGGAGGTTGTAAAAAGCAGAAGGCGTGGGATTTTAGGCAAAAAAAAACGACCAAAGGTCGCCATCAAACGAACGGCTTGCGGTTACCTAAACTTGAATATCAACCTTTGCGCCGGTGCTTTGTTGATCACTTCCCAACGCCGCTGCAGCTTGCGAACGATCTGTCGCTTGCGACGTGTCAGAGTTCTTGGAAGCCTCAGCCGTTTTATTAGCACGCTCAGAAAGCGTAACCACGTCGCGCCGTTCCTGCTGGGAAGAACGTTCCTTCGCAGCTTCCTCCAACGCCTTACGCTGAGCCACTGCCTTTTTCTTAGCAGCCGCAGCAGCTTCGTCATTAAATTCAGTTTGTTTTGCGGCAACCACATTAGCAAGCGCGACAGCAGCTTCGCTGCTGACTACCGCTTGATTGTTGCCTGACACCGCTAACATAGCTTTCTACTTTCCTTAGCGACTTAAAACAATACTTAAGAACCAATTCTATGATTCAATTATATTATTACACCTTGATAATATACGAAATCCCCCCCCGCCATGCAAGGTTTTTTTCGTGTTTTTGTTGTTTTTTTTAGTCGCCAGCAACCATCTGAATCAATTGAATAAATTCAGGCTTTAGCCAGTCAACCAATAAGATCTGTGGCAAATTAACACAGGCCAGCTGACCAACAGCCCACTAGAATCGGTTAATTATGAGAATTACGCCGTCTTAAGCGAATAGGCGTATACGTAACAAATGATCAACGGTGGCAGCATCCATTTTACGCTGGCGACTAATCGTCGCGATGGGTTTTTTCCATCCGCTCATGGCGTTCTTGTGCTTCAAGGCTGAGCGTCGCAATTGGTCGTGCTTCAAGACGGCGTATGCTGATGGGTTCGGTCGTCTCTTCACAGTACCCATAGGTGCCCTTCTCGATCCGCTCAAGAGCATCATCAATTTTATTAATCAACTTCCTAGCCCGATCTCGGGTTCTAAGTTCGAGGGAGCGATCCGTCTCTGTCGTTGCGCGATCAGCGATATCCGCCTCGACAGTGCCGCCTTCCTGCAATTGCTGAAGGGTGTCATTCGACGCGTTTAAGAGATCAGATTTCCATGCCAAAAGCTTCAGGCGGAAATGTTCCACCATCTTTTCGCTCATGAATTGTTCTTTTTCGGTAGGCTTGTAATCCGGAGGCAATATAACAGTCATGCTTAACCCAACTCCAGGTGACAGGGTAGTAGGAAAATTTGGCGAAATATAAGTGGCGTTAACGCCTATCGCAAGCCCCAATTTCCAACCGGAGGACTTCGATGCCGCACCTGCTCAACCGTGTACTTTTTGCGGTGTCAGAACGTTTTTCGGGTCAGCTTAGCAATTTCGATTTCAGCACGAAGCTCAATCTCTTCGATAATTTCATTAAGCTGCGCATCATCACTATTTTGCCGCTGCTTGCGTAAGCTTTGGGCAAGCTCAGCCAGTCGGCTTTTGGAAAAAACCCCATTTAAAATGCCAACCCTGAGCTCATCAAGCCGATCGAGCATATCTTTTCCGTAAGTTATCGCCATCGCCCGAGATCGTTGATCGGTGGCATCAGGAACTTCTTGCAATGCAAATACAGAATCAACCGCACCAATTGTGCCAACCCCGTCGTTTTCGACTGCGTGAGCTCCCTCATCCGCTTCGTGGGTTTCACGCAAACGGTCCGCAAAGCCACTACTGTTATCCGAAACCTTCTCTTTCTTTCGACCTGCCGAGGGCCCCTTCGCCCCAGATACTTTGGATATTTTCATCATTTACCTATTTAGCCTAAGCCGGACCATCGGCCTATCACATGGCAGACCTCGGCGGCGTCGAACTATACCTGTGAAATTGCCGTAATCCAAATAATACCGAGCAGATGATGCTCGGCATCCGCTACAGGGCCGAACCGAGGCAGTCGATCGCAATCATTCCACCCGGCAGATTTTTCTTCCCAAAGCTGGATTCATCACTTTTCCAGGCAATTTTCTCTTAGTTTTCTAAAATCATAATTTTTAACGTTTTAATTCAACACGTTACATCAATGCCTTTTTGGCATCTATCTTGCTTACCACTAACTGCCAAACACTATGGGTCCGTCAGAGGGCCATTAACTTATCGGAGTCTGATAATGGTCGGGTACGGATTATTTCAAACAAGCACACTAGGAATGCGAAGTCAGGCCCACGCATTGAATACAATTGGCACCAATATCGCCAATGTAAACACGGGTGGATACAAACGTACCGACACCCGATTTGAGACAGTCCTCAGCCAAACACTCGATCAGCACACGTCCGATATCGGCGGTGTAACGCCTAAGGATTATCAGATCATTGACAGCCAGGGCGTCCTACAAGGCTCTAATCGTGACCTGGACGTAGCTATTGTCGGTCGTGGCTTTTTCCAAGTCAGCCCTTCACTGACAGACACCACCAACACTTTTTATACGCGTGACGGCAGCTTCCGCACGACAGTCGAAAGCACAGGCGAGGGTTATTTGGTCGACAAAAATGGCTATTACGTGCTCGGGTGGTCGGCCGAAACTGATGGAACCTTCAGCAATACCGGAACCGTTGCGCCGCTGCGGATCGACCAGGACGCCTTCATAGGGAAATTTACCCCGTCAACGTCGGCTACGCTCCGATTGAATCTGCCCTCGACCGCAGCGGTTCTAACTGACCACGCCTCAACCGTCCTGGCGGCAGATCAGGGGTCTAATAACGTCAATCTCCAGACCTATACGATTCAGGTCGTCGACTCTAACGGCGCCAAGCAGACGGCTAGAATCAACATGACAAAAAGCGGCGTAAATCAATGGGATGTCTCGGCAACAACCAGTCGTGCCTCCAGCCCGCCGTCCAATACGGTAATGTTATCCGGGACCATCGAAACAGGTGATCAATACAGCGTTACGGTGAATGGAACGACAGAAACTTATACGGCATTAGCCACTGACACCTCTGTTGGCGACATTCGGACCGGTCTGATCGCCCTGCTAAATGCAAACGCCGTAATCGCCGCCAATGTAACCGCATCGGCGGGCAATTCAGCAGGTGAGATCACACTGACCGCAAACACGGCAGCAACAACCTTTACCTCAAGTGCTGCGGCCGTCAATGCAGCGGCGACCGCGCAGGTCGACACTATGACCATTACCGGAGCGGCGGGCGATATTGGGGATCAGTATTCAGTTATTGTCGATGGCAAGACGGTAACCTACTCAACGACCGGCGCTGAGGCGGATCTCGCGGCCATCCGTGCTGGAATCGTTGCCGCTGTCAATGCCGATGTGACCGTTGGCGGGCTCGTTACAGCCGCGCCTGGCATCGCCGCAGGGGAAATCACCTTGACGGCAAAAACCGCCGGTACCGCCTTCTCGGCATCAGTCGCAACACCGACGATTGTCGGCACTTTGGACAACACAGCCGCACTAGTAACAACGACGACAAACGCGACGACGACAAACGACAACGCTGTCGCGACGGGAACCGGCACGTCAACGCAAATCTCAGCAATCTCGACGATTTCATTCTCACAGCAAGGGGTTTTATCAAGCACCTCCGCTTCGACCGTGAACTTGGCAATGACCTTCGCTGATGGTGCCACATCAACCTTAGCCGTAGATGTCAGCGGCTTGACCCAATATGCTAGCGCTTTTCTTCCGCAATCCTTTACCCATGATGGATTGGCATCGGCAAACATGACCCGTGTTCAGTTTGATGCGGCAGGCCGCATGGTTGGAACCTTTACCGACAGTACGCAAAGGCAGGTCTACAAAGTCCCACTAATAAATTTTGCTAATCCAGATGGGCTTGAGATGAAAAACGGTATGGTATTCGCCGAAACAGAATTGTCCGGAACACCAACCGCCTTTGCCGCCGATATTTCTGGCCTCGCCAACTTCACGCCCAACGCAATCGAGCTTTCGAACGTCGACCTGGCGTCGCAATTCAGCCAGATGATCATGGTTCAGAACGCTTACAATACCAACGCCACGGTGTTCAAGACCGTGGACGAGATGACCATGGTTGCCCGCGATCTGAAAGCCTAACCAGGTCGCAAGCGCCTAGGGCTTCGTTAGCATTTAATGCATGCAGCGATGACCCGGAAAAAAATTCCTGCCTAGAAAAATTCCCTGGCTAAAAGATGACGGGTCATCATTAGAAATTAATTTTATTATTTATTTTCAATTCACTAAAGAAACCGCCGGTTGGCACGATAATCGCATGTAACATAAATGAAATTACCGCAGCGATAACGCGAACGGATACAAAGATGAAAAAAACGGGAAAAATATTTTTGACGCAACTGGCGATTTACTGGACCCGACCTATCATGTCCTTGGTTTTGGTGATGTGCACATTGGCATTGATAACGCCGACACCGGCGCAGGCTGCATCTCGGATAAAGGATATCGTCCAGTTCCAGGGCGTTCGCGAGAATATGTTGGTGGGATATGGCTTGGTGGTCGGTCTCAACAACACTGGCGATACGTTGAAAACGGGGCATTTTACCAAGCAGAGTTTGCAGTCCATGCTGAACCGCCTCGGCGTTAAGCCCACGGATTCTGGCCTCGATTCCAAAAATGTCGCCGCCGTCATGGTCACAGCCGCCCTGCCAGCCTTCTCTCGTCAAGGCAGCCGGATCGACGTCACGGTTAGTGCGTTAGGCGACTCCAAAAGCCTTTTGGGCGGAACGTTGTTGGTAACGCCGCTTCTTGGCGCGGATAGCGAGGTCTATGCCGTCGCCCAAGGGCAACTGGCCGTCGGCGGTTTTACCAGCGGCGGCAATGCTGAAACTGTCACCAAAGGGGTTCCGACAAATGGCCGCATTGCCAACGGCGGCATCGTCGAACGGGAGCTAAAATTCAAACTTGGCGACATGGATACGGTTAAATTAAATCTCCGCAACCCAGACTTCACGACGGCACGCCGCATTGCCCAAGCAATCAATGCTTTTTTGGGTACGACTGCAGCGGCGACGGAAGACCCATCGACCGTCGAAGTGACCATACCATCTAGTTATAATCGTAATGTGGTCAATCTGCTAACCGACATAGAACAATTGCGCATCGAACCCGACCAACAAGCCCGCGTGGTCATCGATGAGCAATCTGGCCTTATCGTTATGGGTGAAAACGTTCGCATCAGCAGCGTCGCCATCGCCCAAGGGGCGCTAACCATCCGGGTGACTGAAGCCGCTCAGGTTTCCCAACCGGGTCCCTTTGCCGAAGTCGGCGCGACGACCACGGTCGCACGTACCGATGTACAGGTCGATCAGGGTGGCGACAAACGCCTAGCCGTTCTGCAGCCGGGCGTCAGCTTGCAGGAACTTGTTAACGGATTAAATGCCCTCGGCATCGGCCCACGGGACATGATCACAATCCTACAGGCCATTAAAACCGCTGGCGCCTTACAAGCACAAATAGAGGTCATGTGATGAGCACCCTATCTGAAAACACCTTCGCCCTTCAGGCCGGCAATGCCCTGGCGCAAAGCCGTGCCTCCGTATCGATCGGAAATGCAAAAACGACGGAGCAGGCCCGCAAGATCGCCGAAGATTTTGAAGCCGTTTTCATCAGCCAGATGCTGCAGCCTCTTTTCAAGGATCTTGGCGCGGAAAATCCCTTTGGCGGCGGACAATCAGAAGGCATGTGGCGCAGCTTGCAGGTCGACGAATACGGCAAGGCCATTTCAAAGGCCGGAGGAATCGGCATCGCCGACAATGTTTTTCGTGAAATTCTTAAAATGCAGGAGGTGCATTAACAATGGATCCGAACAACCGCGTTGAAGACTTGATCTTGATTACCGGACGATTAATCGAAACGCTTGAGCGCGAAAATGATGCGCTAAGCAACCATCGTAACGGCGAACTTCATGATCTTCTGGATGAAAAGGTCACGCTTAGCCGGGTTTATGAATCGAGAATGCAAGTCATATCAGAAAAACCGGATTTGCTTGAAGAAATCGACGAAGACCTGCGCGACAAGCTGATCGCCCTATGCGGTCAGGTAAATGACCTGATTCAAGAAAACGGAAAATTGCTAAAAACGGCAATGACGGTTAGTCGAAGAGTCGTCGAACTTATCGCCGAGGCGGTGCGCGAGGCGACGCCAAGTGCGGGAACCTATGGTGCGAACGGCACGAAAGAGTCGGGTAGCGCCAACGCTGATCGCCAACGCGTCGCCTATTCTTTGAATCAGACCCTATAATCAGTCCGTTCGAGGCGGGAGAAAATAATCCATGGGCGATATTACCCAAGCACTAAGAACAGCGCAAAGCGGGCTTCTGGTCAATCAACAGGCGTTGAATACGGTCTCAAACAATATTGCAAACGTCAACACACCGGGATATTCCAAGAAAGTAAACAACTTTGAAAACGTTGCGGTCGCGGGTGTTCCGGCAGGCGTAAAAATATCTTCAGTTACTCGAAAAATTGACGAAGGATTGCTGAAGACCTTACGCATTGAAAATGGCCAACTGACAACGCTTTCAGGAAAAGAAGATACGTTCACCAGATTGCAGGAGCTGTTCGGGGCACCCGGAGATAACGATTCGATAAGTCATCTTGTGGGGAAGTTTGGTGAATCTGCTGAATTGCTCGCCCAGAACCCTGGAAAATCTTTGGAATCTTCCGAGTTTGTTCGCCGTGCTTCGGACGTCGTCAACAAATTCAAGAACATGAGCGACACGGTCCAGAAGTTGCGTTTGGAAGCAGATCAGGCCATTACCGATGTTGTTTCCCAAATCAACACGATCACTAGCCAAATCGACCAACTTAACGATGACATTATTTCGGCGAGCACCGTCGGACGAGATATCACTGATTTACGTGATCAGCGCGACAAGGAAATCGATAAACTCTCGAAGCTCGTCGATATACGATACTTTTCAAGGACTGATGGGGACGTCGTCGTCTTTACGTCCGGCGGACGCACATTAGTCGACACAGTGCCGCCAGTTTTAACCCATACGGCAGCCTCATCCATTGCCTCCACAAGCACCCATTCGGAAGGCGATATTGCCGGAATTTATGTTGGTGATAAAATTGCCAGTAACGATATTACCAACGATATCCGCGAAGGCCGATTGAAGGCCCTGATTGATCTCAGAGATAGTGTTCTGACCGATCTGCAAAGCCAATTTGATGAAATGGCCGCTGAATTAAGAGATGCAGTTAATTTGGCCCATAATCGGGGGGTGCCGTTTCCAGGAGCGCAGACCCTAACTGGTACACGTGAGATTATTAAGCCCGGCACGCAAACCATCACCCTTGATTCCGCTGGTGGCGTTGATGACGTTGCAATTACGATATTTGATTCCAAGGGGGATCAAACGGCGACGACCACACTAAATTCGATTATGACGGTGACGACATTTGGCGGGACGGCCCAGGCATCCCGAGGCCCTTGGACCATAACTGAAACAGCAACGCACCTTCAGGGCTGGTTGCAAAAAAACGTCTCTTCGGCGTCGACGGCAACCGTCAACGCCGATGGCAAACTGGAAATTAAACTGAACTCAACCAATCACAATCTGGCATTTCGCGATGAGACGGCAACGGCTTTAGGCAGCACCGCCGCAGACGCGTCTATCGGATTTGATTCAAATGGTGATGGCAATATTGACGAGACCGTCAGTGGGTTTTCCAACTTCTTCGGCCTTAACGACTTTTTTGTCGATAACCTTAGCCAGACCATTTTCGAAACCAACGTTCTCCCCAGTACATTTTCAACAACGGCGGCGACGCTAACTTTTCATGATGCGACGACGCTCGGCACCGCAGCCCCTTTGGGCGGGGCAACACTGACGGTCGCGGCGGGGACCTCATTGAAAGACCTCGCGACATCAATAACCAACAACATTACCGATGTAACCGCATCCGTCGTTACAGATGGCGCGGGCTCGCGTTTACGCATATCCCATGACAAGGGCGCCGCCATGACGGTAACCCAGGCGGCGGCCGACACGCTGCTGACAACGATGGGCCTGCATGAAGCTGATGTCCGGGTTTCCTCCGTCCTTTCGGTACGCACTGATATTACCAATTCACCCTCGTTGGTTTCTTCCGGCAGGCCACAATTTGACACCAATCTAGGCTCGGCGGGTCAGTATTTGATGAGTGTGTCAGATAACACGGTTGCGACCGATCTTGCGTCTGTATTTACCACCGCAAATGCCTTCGACAACGCCGGTGGACTGGCCAACCTGACCAGCACATTTTCCCAATACGCCACGGAAATCTTGTCTAACAACGCCAATTTGACAGCAGTCAACAAACGTAATCTGGACTCACAACGGTCATTGACGGAATCCCTTCAGTTTCAATCCGACTCGACCCGCGGCGTCAACCTAGACGAAGAGATGGCAGACTTGATTGTATTAGAGCAATCGTTTTCAGCCGCCGCACGGGTAATATCTGTGATACAAGAGATGATTAAGGCGCTCGAACGAGCGGTCGGTTAGGAGTTTATGACATGAGCCGTATTTCAACACTCGCCTCAAACACCCTATTGCTAAACCAAACCTTGCGGACGCAACAAAATTTGTTTGATCGCCAGGTATCTGTGTCGAGCGAAAAGAAGTCGCAGACCTATAGTGGCATTCATGACGATTCACGGCGCTTGGTGAATGTGGAGAATCAACGCGACCTGCTTCAGCGGTTCATCTCGAGCAATGAACAGCAAGATGTGCAGTTAGAACTGAAGACAACGGCGATCGCCGGCATAGAATCAACACTAAAGCTGGTGAAAGACAAACTTCATGATTTTACCGCTGCCAACCCAAAAGACGCTAATCAAGTCGCCGACCTTCAACAGGCCGCCTTTGGTGCCTTAAAAAGCCTTCAAGGCTATTTGAATACCGAGATCGATGGGAAATTCCTGTTTGCTGGATCCCGTGTATCGACAAAACCTGTTGACCTTGGTTTGACCACGCTGGCTGCTTTCCAAGCAAAATATGACGGTGCTACCGTCACTTACCCGACCACCCGCGATGCCCACCTGGACACCTTGTCGATAAGTCAAAACAACACGTCGGAAAAAAACAACTGGCTACAATTTGAAGAACGCAACGCGACGAGCGGCCTCAGCCGCATTACCGGCACGTCCGGTGAGTTTGCCAATTTGGCCGCCGGGTCGACCATCGTTGTATCCGGTACTGGTGGCATCAACGACGGCACCTATACGGTGTCGGCGGTTGGTAATAGCGGCTCCACGCTTGACCTCGTGACGGAACAATTTACCACAGCAGCGGCATCAACCGGGACCATATCCTATCAAGACCCCAATAATGATGCGCTGACCGTTTCCGTGTCTGATAGTTTAACTTTCACGAACAATAATGGGGCGACGGCGGACACGCTTACTTATGTGGGAACCACACTCGACTCCTTAACTGTCGGCACAGCGATTACGATTTCTGGAACAGCAACGGCGGCGAATAATTCCCGCTATACAATTTCGGCGATCGACACGACAACAAATACGATTTCGATAACGCCAAAACGTCTGATCGATCAAGGCTTACAATCCCTGAGTTTTACGGCGCTCGGCAATTTAAGCCTGGTTGAGGGCGGAACCGCCGCCGATTCACTGGTTGCGCCTGCCGGTACCTTTAGAGACGCGAACGGAGTCAATTTAGTTCCCGGCACCCAGGTCACCGTTGCCGGAACAAGCGTTGCTGCCAACAACACGACCTACACCATAGCCTCCGTATCCACCGACGGCTCCACCGCCACCCTGATCACCACCGACGACGTTGTCGCCGACCCCAATCAAAACGGCACCGTGCAAAGTGTGCATCCTGCAGGCACTGAATACTTTAAATTTACTGCCGTCACGAACATGAGCTTTCTCGATAATACGCCGTCGGCAGACACCATCTCGGCTCCGCTTGGAACGTTCAGAGATTCCGCTGGCAACAATTTGGTCGCTGGCGTGCAACTGACAATAGCCGGTACCGGTTCGGCCAATGACGGCTCGACCTTTACCATAGCCTCCGTTTCGGCAGACGGATCTACAGTAACGCTGGAAACGACCGACGCTGCCACGACGGCCGCAGGCGTCAGTGGCACCGCCACCGCTGTGACGTCGGCAGGCGCCATTTCCGTCGGCACCTTTTACCAGGGAGATCAATTAACAGCGTCCCATAGGGTCGATGAAAATCGCTCATTCACATTAGATCTGAACGCCACCAATCCAGCCTTCGAAAAAGCAATGCGCGCGTTTGCAACGATCATTCAGGGCGTATTTGGTGAAGAGGGCGGGCTTGACCAGAATTATGACCGGGTCAGCAAAGCGCTAGCGCTTATTGATGGCGCGTTGACTCGCGCACCAACAAATACCGCTCCCTACGGTACCACAGAGCTGTCCGGCAGCATTGAGCAGGCCAATATCGATCTCGGGTTCAATCGCGTGCTCATCTCCGACACCAATGCGCTCAATAAGAAATTCATCGGATTTCTCGACACCAGTGTTTCAGACATCGAAAACGCCGACCTTACCGAAACGTTGACCAAATTACTCGATGATCAGCGTGCGCTGGAAGTCTCGTTTCAAGCCTATGCCCGCGTCAGACAACTCAGCCTGACCAAGTTCCTATAGTTCAAACCGGGTTTAGGCGATCAACGGTTAGATATCAGTATCTATTGAAAATGGCTGCTGCGGCACACCGTCTCCGGCCTCGGCTTTGGAGGCTGCCGCGTCATCACTTGCGTCGATTGCTGAATTCAATGATTCCAGCAGCCCTTGCGCGATGTTTCGGTTAATGTCGATAAGCGCTGAAATTTTTTCTGCGGTTGGTTCACCGATACAATCAACGGTTTGTTTATCGACAAAATTACAAAGATTAAGCATGTTTTCGCGCAGTTGAGTTGGCACGACGTTACTGTCTTCGACACTGAGCTCCGTTTGAAAAATCGTCCATAACCGCCAGTTCAAGCGAAGCGCCGTTCGGGCCTCATCACGTAGCGCCTCATTCTCAGTCACGTCGCCGCGGGTGATCGGAACAGCCATCCTTCGCGCCGCCTCAACCAACGCCCAGGCTTCAGAGTAGGTCGGGTTTCCAGGCTGGGGGGCTGCACCATATGTAGACTGTTGGTATCGCTTTATTTGATTTTCTTGGGCCATATTCACTCCTGATCACAAACACCTACTCTAGGAAATAAGTGTTCACATAATATTACTTTTTATCCCCAAAAAAATCACCCGAGAAGATTATTCGCCCGCCGTTTGAGCGAATTCCTTTTCAATCCCGTTCAGAATATCCGTTTCATGACGAATCAATCTAAACGCCGTCTTCAGCGCCTTATAGAAATTCTGCGTTTCTATTCCGGTCCGCAAATCTGCGGCGATTGGTTCCGCACTCGGACAAGCCGTAACATACTCATTCAGCAATTTCTCCGCCATCTCCGCGTAATCATCCTGCTTGTCAGGGAAAATATAGGCACATTGAAGGGCAAAATAGATTCGTGACGCCGGCGTCTGGCTGTCCTCTTCAGAAAGCACTTCCCGCCCGCGCAGTATCATCGCCTGATTATGCACCAAAATCTTGGCATTAGACCCGATGTTTTCAATTACCGCGCCGTTGACGATAAGTCTATCACCACTTTTGAAGTCGATGGTTAGAGGCATAATTTTTCCTTTCTTGCGAAAAGCGGTGGTTCATTTTCTGTATATAACCCAACGCGGCATCCCGCGCCAGACGGCATCGACGCACCCAGCATGATGATCCAGTCTGGGCGTGCATTGCAAACATGCCTATTATAACGCAATGATTGATCAAACGCAGCCAAAGGGTTTCCATGTCAGATAGAGATGCCAACGCGATGGAAAAGAAGGCAGGTATCTGGCTGTCGTCTGATATCAATATTGATGATCCTATTAAGATCGACCCTGCGCTGTTTCCCGATTGGAATGCCCACCCGATTTTCAGCCATTTTGGACGCCGCTTATATCACCAACTTGATGCTGACTCCGCCTTATATTCGGCAAGGGCATTTGCCGTCATGCATAATGACACCCCTCAACTCATCTGTTTTTGTTCCGTAGGGGGCAACATTCTTTCCGCCTTTGGGCTGCCAATTGTTCTTGCACCACGTTCAGATTTGGGAAAAAAGCGGAAAAAAGCGGTTTTTGCTGAAGCTTTTCGGCATTTGCATCTATTGGGAGAACAGTCCGGGGCAAAAACAGCGCAAATTCTGGGCAGTACAAACGAAAAGCCGCTTGGGTCTGTCGATCTGGCGTGCCTCACTCAATCGGCGAGCCCGTCCTCGCAAATAAACGCTGTCGTCGATGTGTCTTTGGGCGAAGCCAACATTCGAAAAAACCTTAGGGACAGCTACCGATCACTGGTTAACTGGGGAAGCCGGCAACTTCAAATGCATTACGTCAACGACGCCAATCCAGATAAAACCCTGTTTGAACGCTACTCGACGTTTCATGCCGACATTGCCGGTGGCACAGTGAGAGCGCAAAATTATTGGAGCGTTTTCTGGGAGGAAATTATCGCGGGCCGCGCCGAGCTATCGTTAGGGTTTCTTGCCGATGGAAGTTTGGTCTCCGGAACAATCGTTACCGACGCGAAGACGACGTCCTATTATACTTCCGGTGTTTATGACCGTTCAAAATTTGACAAACCGCTTGGCCATTACCCGGTTTTTGATGCAATGGTCCGGGCCGGCGAACGTGGGCAAACGTCTTTCGATCTGGGACAAGTATATTCAATAGATTCAGATGTATCCGACAAAGAGCGGCAAATCGGGTTTTTCAAAAAAGGGTTTACGTCACACTTCCAAATCCGTTTTATTTGGACGGTAACTTTCTAAGGCTTTTTCTTTCCAGCACCTTCCAGCAATCCTTCTGATATCTGAAAATCAATGTTCACCAATGTATTGATCGCCGATTCGGGGATGTCGATCCCATGCTCAAATGTCACGCCCGAGACAAACTCAGCGAGCTTCAGCAGGTTGTCGCGGATTTGTTCAGCGAGAAAGCACTCAGGACTTCTGATCACCACCGACAACTCCACCCAGGTCTGGAGATTATGCTCAAGCGCATGGGCGAGCGCCCCTGGCTCGGCACCGTCCATGCGTGACTGATCAAGGCCAATCCCAGCTTGGGCCAAATTGAAAGCCTGTTGTTCAATCACAGACAAGTTGTCTATATTTTGCATCCTGATCTCCACCAAACGTCACAATTAATTTCAGCCCCGACCTACCCACTAAAAATCCAAATACCGTTGCAAGATTTCATCAACTAGCAATGGCCTCGATGACATCGATAAATCTTTCAGTCGAATTTTCGATCACCTGAGTCAGGCCCCTTATCTTTTTATGCGTTGTTGCCCCCCTCTTAAGGCCGGTTTCCAACTCAGCATTAAACCCCGACATATCCAACACGACCGGTACGATATCATCAATGATCGGCAGGGCCGCATTAATTCGCCCTGGTTGGCATGACACCACAGGAAGCATTGAAAGAGCCGCCTCAACCAGCACCATTGACGTCATTCCAACAACGGCGTCAGCCTGGACCAGAAGATCGTCTGAATTTTTATTGGTTAGCGCTAAGGGGTGGGGTGTTTTTGACGACCATTCGCTAATCAGTTCGGCCCAACGATGCGTTGCTTCTCTTGGGTGGGGTTTGATGATGATGTCATAGGCCTGATCCGCTTGCATTTGCAAAAGCATATCGAGAAACACGCCAAACTGATCGAAACCCCGCGATCCATCCTGAAAGTCCTCTTGAATGGGTTCGGAAAAATACACCACCGTCGTTTTGGCGTTCGGACGGCGTCGCTCCCGTCGTTCCCTGACATTTTGTGAACTTCGTTGCAGATGGGGTTGCCCAACCACATACACCGGGACACGACACCAAGGCTCGTCAGCCAGTTTCCCACGCGACCAGTCATCGACAACACCAATCCCATCAGGCAGGACCAAGCCACCCGGACGGTCGTCATCGCTGAACCGTCGTTTGAAATTCGACCAACTGTCAATCACCGCAAAGACCTTCTGGCGGCGGCGTTGAAAGGCTGTCCAGAGCCTTTTTTCAAACCACCCGAAGCCGGTACCCGTGACAACAAGATCGCTTTCGCTAACCCATTGATCAACCTGATGTTGGTCAGCCGAATTCAGATGTTCGACGCATTCTCCTTTCTCGCCCCAAATTTTCCCCGCCGGACCATCGCCAATAAACCGTATTTGGTGCTTGCGCTGTCGCGCCTCTTCAACGACGCCATACAGCATTTGCGCAGCGCCTGGATCATGGGCGACAAAGGTCAGGCGTAACACCGAATTAATCTCCCGCGTGTACCGTTCGTGCGCGTAGGTCATCAATATTGTCGACGACCTTGTGAAACGCAGCCGCAACATCCTTAAGATCGCGTTCCGACATCGGTGGGCGCATCATTTCATGGGTGATCAACGTTTCAAAATGTGCCGTTTCGACGTTTGGGCACATGCCTTTCAGGTAGTCCTGTTGGCCCTGATAATGTGGGCACGTAAACGGACAGCCCGTATTCCCAAAGGCAATTTTTTGCTGAAACATGGGCTCAAGATAAATCGGTCGAACGTATCCGGCCCCCATCAAAGCGCCCTCACCTTCGCGCAGCTCAGTGGCCGGCAACTCCGCCTTCACCGCGTCAACAAAATCTTGGCGCGAAACACCCGTCACCGTGGCATCATAAGTCAACGCATGGACGTAGTAGACATGTTCATTGCTGTTCGACACAAAGGGCATGTGTAGTCCGGGAATATCACCCAACACGCCTTCTAAATACGCTACATTATTTTGCCTGGTTTTTATCAAGCCCGGGCCTTTCTTAAGTTGGCAGCGACCAATTGCGGCTTCAATTTCGCCCATACGGAAGTTGAACCCGACAATGTTGACGATATTTTGCACACCCCGTCGTCCGGCAACGGCTTCCCCATGATTCCTGATCAAACTAAGGCGTTCGGCCAGTTCAGGATCATTGGTCGTCACCACGCCGCCTTCCCCGGTATGGATATGCTTGTGGTAATTTAAACTGAACACCCCCATGTGGCCGATTGTCCCGCAAGGTCGCCCTTGAGAGGAGGCAAAGGGACTTTGCGCACAATCTTCGATCACCGTCAGATTGTGATCTTTAGCGATTTCCATGATCGCATCCATATCAGCAACCTGGCCGAACAGGTGGACGACAATGATCGCCTTGGTTCGTTCGGTTATTCGCGAGCGGATGCTTTCAGGGTCGAGACAAAAGGTGCGTGGGTGAATGTCAGCAAACACAGGAACCGCATTAAAAACGACAGCCGCCGTGACCGAGGCCATCATCGTGTAGGGTGAGACGATAACCTCATCACCTGGCCCGACGCCGGACGCTCCAACTGCCGCATACAAGCCGCTTGTGGCGGAATTAACGGCAATGGCGTGGTCGGCATTAAAGGCCTCCTCCCATTCCCGCTCAAACGCCCGAACCTGGGTTCCCCCCATGAAATCGTCATGCTGGGCGCCGATGTAGCGGGACAGAATGCCCGTATCCATAACGGCCGCGACGGCGGTTTTTTCCGCCTCTCCGATAACTTTATAAGGTGGGAAAAGTGTTTCACGAACAGGCGTTCCACCCAATAGGGCCAGTTTACTCATAACGTGTCTCCAGGGTTAACCGTATGACCTTTATCCAAGGCGCATTTCATGATCGCCCAACAGGTTTCTTCAGCCTCAAGCGCACTCCAACCGTCGCTGGCCAATGGCGTGCCATCGGCAAGATGGTCGGCAATATTAGAAACAGCATTCACCATGGCTTGATCGAATCCGGATGTTAACGAGATACCCGCGCTTGGTGTCGATTGTGAGGGGAACAGGGTGTGTTTTTCAATGGGCCGACGGCGAACCGACAGGCCTAAATCCTCAATATTGATTTCACCCTTCTCCATGATCAGTGTCAGCTCAAAAATAAAAAAATCTCGGCAATCCGTGCCAACGATGACCGCGGGCTGTTCATTTTCGAACATTAATCTGGCGCTGACGGTCGGGTCAGCGTCAGAAAAATCAGTTACCGTGGAAAACACATCACACGGAGAAATTGGCCCGACCAAAAAATTGATCAAATCGATCAAATGGCTGCCACAGTTAAACAGCCCCTTAGCGTAGCGTCCCGTCGCCCCACGGACCCGTCCCCATTGACCGGACGAAATTTCCGATTTGAGGGCGACAATACCGGGTGCCCAACGTCGCAGATAATTAACCGCAAGCGGTCGTCCTTGATCGGCGTATCGCTTAACCAAGACGCGGGAACGCTCGGGCATTCCGGTTAAGGGTTTCTCGGCAAACACTGCGCGAACAGGCATATCAACAAGCGCCGCAAGCGCAACGTCATGGGTGTCACTTGGACTGCATAAACTGGCGATGTCAACGTGCAAACCCGCCGCCGCGCACGCCTGCAAATCGGCAAAGCCCTGATCAACCCCCCAGATATTCATAAATCGGGCGCGCCGCTCAGGATCGGGGTCAACACACGCCGCAAGCTCAAAATCACTGTGGGCACGATAGGCCCCCGCGTGGGACAATACGGCACCGGGCGCCCCTCCGGTTTCGTCATATCCCCCGGCGATGTCACCACAGCCGATAATCAGTGCTTTTAACTTCTCAGACATGTTTTCGTCTGATATTTTGATTGATGGTCAGCAGTTCCGGTCGGCGCTTTACTAACGCCAACACGTCTGCCAGACCAAATTTTGGGTTTTGCGGGTATAAAGTCTCAAAAATCTTGGCAATCAAATCAAAGTCTTCTTGGGTATCAAGCGTCAATCCCATCTCTGGGTGCGTCAGTTCCTCAGGCCCAGGAAAATTCTTCAGGCTGTAAATTTCCGGATGGCGGTAGATGTAGAGGCTGACATGCTCGTGATCATTAACATCATCTGTCCGAGACGCCACGTCGGCTAAGATATCGGTCGCAAAAACCTGGGTATCCATGCCGACCGGATAAGTGCGCTGTAAAACATTGGACGCATAATCAACACCGCTATCAAGATACCCTTGCACGCAAATCTCGACCAAATCGGGATCAATCAACGGGCAGTCGCCGGTGGTTTCAACAATGACATCGGCGTCAAAGGCACGCGCCGTATCCAGGACCCGCTGCAATACATCGTCTTCGCTGCCACGGTAACAGCCAATGCCGAGACGTGCGGCAAGGTTGGCAATTGGATTGTCGGTCTGGTTTACGGTGGTCGCGATGACAATGCCGTCAAGTGAAGGTACACGCGATAAACGTTCGATCATCAACTCCAGAAGCGGTTTTCCAGCCGTCTCCATCAACACTTTCCCCGGCAGTCTAGACGAGGTCATGCGGGCCTCGATAGTTGCGACAATTTTTCTGTTATCCGGCATTATGCCTCTGCCGCGATTAGGGCCCAAGACATCGGCGTTCCCCGAGCGATGTCGTGGGCGGCACGTCGACCCAAAATTTCCGGTAGAAATTTGGGCGGCAATCCATGACCCGGTCGGATAGAGCGGACGTTATTTTCGCCAAGAACGTCACCGGACTTAATATCGCTTACGACGTACAATGAACGACGGAACATGATGTTGCCCTGCTCGCTTCCCTTGCAGTTATAATCGATCTGACCGAGGGATTCCCAGGCAACGCGGCACCCTAAGACAAGGTCTTGCAGTTCCTGAGGTTCCAGCGAAAACGTGGCATCTGGCCCACCATCTTGCCGATCAAGGGTAAAGTGCTTTTCGATGAAATGTGCGCCCATAGCAACAGCAGCAACTGAAACCGCTGTTCCCATGGTATGGTCGGAAAGGCCCCCAATCACGCCGTGGGATTGCGCCAAATCCGGCAAGGTCCGAAGATTGATGTCTTTTGGGTCTGTCGGGTACCCGCTGACACAATGAAGCAAGATCAACTGATCACAGCCCCCACGCCGGGCCGCATCCACGGCGTCGGCGATTTCATCTCGATTAGCCAGCCCAGTGGAAATAATCATCGGTTTACCTGTTGCCGCGACCCGCTCAATCAACGGTAGATCAACGGCTTCAAACGACGCAATTTTATAGGCTGGCGCATCAAGGTTTTCGAGATAATCGACGGCCGTCGGATCGAACGGACTAGAGAACACCGTCACGCCAAGCGCACGCCCTTTAGCAAACAGATCTTTATGCCATTCCCATGGCGTCGATGCTTCCTGATACAGGTCGTACAGTGTCCGCCCATCCCACAGGCCACCTTTGATCTTAAACTCAGGTCCATCAAAATCGATGGTCAACGTGTCGGCCGTATAGGTTTGCAGTTTTACCGCATCAACCCCGGCTTCAGCCGCCGCCTCTATAATTGCAAACGCTCGATTGATATCGCCGTTATGGTTTCCAGACATTTCGGCGACGATATAAGGTGGGTGTCCGGGGCCAATGGAGCGACCATTTATGGTTACTGTCGATGAGGTCATCTCAATTTTCGTCCTCGTCAATCTGTTCGAGTGTTAGTGTACAACGGAGTCAGCGCAACTCAAAAAACGCCGGTTCATTATGATCGAACGACATCAAAACCTGCCGTCGTATTACCCGCCACGAAGAGTTCTCAATCATCGTGTCAACTCATTGACAATACGGCTGCTACCCAACCCGTCACAAACCGATGCCGCCGCAGCACTCATTCGATTTAGTCGGTCCGGGTCATTCATCAGCGCTTCGACGTGCTGACGAACAGAATCAACGTCGGAAATTATATCGATGGCCCCAATACGAGACAAATTGTCGGCAATCAACCGCTGATTATCAGCGACAATCATACCAAGGGTTGGTACTCCAACGCAGCATCTTTCCCAAGATGTCGTTCCGCAACCGCCAACCGACAGGTCAGCAGCCATCATCAATTCGCTCATATTTTCAATATCGACATGTAATTGCACACGCTCCCCCATTGCCGCGACCATCGTCCGCACGCTGTCAAGATCAGACACACCGCCACCAAGAACAATGTCGATTTCTAAACCTTCAATAGGACCCAGTTGATCAAGAATCTGTGCTGAAAGGCCGAGCGGATCAGTTAGCCCAACGGATATCAATATCTTTTTGAGCGTAGGGGTCCTGGCCCGACGGTTCAGACTAACCTCGCGTTGCGCCGCATATTCCGGTTTAAGCAACGCGTAGTCCGCACCCAAAAAAAACCGGCACCCGAGTGGGACCAATCCGGCATACGCCTCTTGTGAACGCCCATAGGTTTGATCAAGAATGAAATCACAATCATGGCGCCGATCTGCGAGGTCATCAATAACCAAAATTTGCTCGGAAAATCCTCGGCAGGCCGTTTCAAACGTGTTGTCGAGACCGTAATGATCAACGATTAATAAGTGACATGGTTTGTTGGCAAGCCACCTGCAAACTGTTTCAGAACCATCATCCGCTTGCTGATTCAATTCCAAACAATCGAATTGACCCTGCTGGAGCCGAGGCACCGCAGCAATGGTTTCATCGCCAACGACAAATTGGCAGGCCCAGTTTTCCTTGCGCAATGCATCGGCGAGCGTCAGGCAACGAAACGCATGTCCACCACCCATCGTCGGTGATGCATCAAAACGAAAAACTGCAGTTCTATCCGTTCCTTGGTCAGCAAGCATGACTTAGCTTTCGCGGATTGATTTTTTTAGGCCTTCCGAGCGGTCCTGCCCTTGGTTGATACGCCCTATGTCCGGTTCTTGTTCGACAATATTCAGTATATTTTGATAATCCCACGACGCTGTCCCGGATGGCAAACGACGCCACAGGGCTTCAAAAAACTGATAGTCCGCAGGCGTGTCCAGGGTCCAGCGGTGATGAATACTATCACCTCCCGGACCGACTAAATTTTCTATATGAGCCTCAGGATGATTGCGCACATATTGAGTTACGTGTTCGCGTTCAAATTTCTTTTGTGCTTCACGGGCCGAACGCTCAAGCCATTCAAACGTTATAACTTCACAGTCAAGACCATGGGGCCAGCTGGGTGGCAAATTATTACAGGCGTAGTCGGCATTGGTGTGATCACGCAATTTTATGATCTGCCCACATACATTTGGGTCGATTACCGGGCAATCGCTGGTCACCCTTACAATCACATCCGCCTCACAGGCTTTAGCCGCCTGATAATAGCGGTCAAGAACATCATCTTCGGAACCGCGAACGATCTTCACACCAAGGCGTTCCGCCTCAGCGACGACGGGATCGTTGACGCTTCCGTCCGGGACCGCACAACAAACCTTATCTGCTTCTGTAATCCTTAGACAACGGCTTAACGCGTGCTCCAGCACCGTCACGCCACCCAGTTTTTTCAATACTTTTCCTGGCAACCGCGTCGATTGCATACGGGCCTGGACGATGATTGCCGTCGTCGTCATCCGCCGGCTCCGACAACACGGTGCAGGCATTCGACAACGTATGCGACATCGTCTTTGCTCATGCTTGGGTAAAGTGGCAGGGATAGGGTGCGAGCATAATACTGATCCGCGCCGGGCAAGTCGCGTTGACCATAAAGATTCTGGTAATACGGCTGTCGATGGACCGGAATGTAATGAACCTGCGTACCAACCCCCATGTCCCGAAGCTGATGCATCACCGACGCCCGGCTTACCCCGGCGCTGCCGAAATCAATGTGGACAACAAATAGGTGCCAAGCGGGCTCACATCCCCCAACCTGCACCAAGGGTTTGATGAATGGCGCGAAAGGCGTCAGCGCCTCGCGATACCATGTGACCCGTTGACGTCGCGCGGCGACAAATCTGTCCAACTTTCCCAATTGACTGAGTCCAAGGGCACAATGAAGGTCACTGGCCCTCAAGTTATGTCCAAGTTCATGCATTTCGTAATACCAGGGATTAGCGTCGCCGTTATGATCGAACGCCATCTCGGTCACAACAAAATCTCCGGGATCGCGGGTCATGCCGATATTGCGTAAAATACGCAGACGACGGTCCAGATCCGGGTCATCGGTGGTGATCGCCCCGCCTTCGCCCATGGCAATCGTCTTCACAGGGTGGAAAGAAAACACCGCCATGCCGTTGTTTTCGGTTTTTCCAATCGGAGCCATGGTCCCATCGGCGCGCACCGAAGCACCGCCCAGGGCATGACAGGCGTCTTCAATAATTGAAATCCCTTGCCGATCAGCAATGTCGGTAATCGCCGCCATATCGGCGGCCTGACCGTTCACATGAACCGGCAACACGACCTCTGGTTTTACCGATGTATGAGATAATGCATCGGCAAATGTTTCGGCGGTGATTAACCCCGTGCTCGGATCGACATCGGCAAATTGAACGTCGGCACCGACGTAACGAAGGCAGTTTGCTGTTGCCAAAAACGTAATCGACGGAACAATTCCAACGTCGCCTGGGCCCAGGCGCGCTGCCATCGCCGCTAAATGCAACGCTGCCGTCCCACTTGAGCAAACCACTGCATATCTGGAACCCGTGCGCTCAGCAAGGGCGTTTTCAAATTGTGATACGCTTGGTCCGGTTGTCAGGAAGTCGCCCCGCAACGCGTCCGCAACTGCGGCAATATCGTCATCATCGATGAGCTGACGCCCATAGGGGAGAAAGCGCCTTTCCTCCTCCATAATGACCTCCCAAATACTCAAATTTCAGCCAACCGGGTTCGCTTGTAGATCAAGCCAACCCGAAAATTCTGTTCCAAATAGATTAAAGACTCGCTAAAGCAGGCAAGCGGCCCCTACGGTATATCAATGATTAAACTCCAACCCATTCAGGGTTCGGCAATCATCGCTTTCAACTGATCAGTGGTCAACCACTCAGGGTTTTTATCACTGGAATATCTGAAGTCCTCGGGCACTGGCGTGCTTTCTTCAAAAATTTTCAGACCAAGGGCGTGGGTAAAATAGGGCTCAATAATATATCGGTCCTTTAGCTGTACTGTATAACGAGCATCATCTTCAGTGACCATAATCTCATGAAGTTTTTCTCCTGGGCGGATGCCGACGGTCTCTAGCGTAAGGTTTGGTGCCATCGCCGCTGCCAGATCAGTAATTTTCATGGACGGGATTTTTGGTACGAAAATTTCGCCGCCTTTCATGATATCAAAAGAGCTCAAGACGAAATCAACCCCTTGCTGCAAGGTAATCCAGAAACGGGTCATTCTAGGATCAGTGATCGGCAGTTTATCCGCCCCTTCATCGATCAGTTTTTGGAAAAACGGTATGACGCTGCCACGCGACCCAACAACGTTTCCGTACCGCACGCAGGAAAATACAGTACCGTCGATACCGCTTAATCGATTACCGGCGACAAAAATTTTGTCCGCCGCCAATTTGCTCGCCCCATACAAATTTATTGGGCTGGCGGCTTTATCCGTCGACAACGCAATGACTTTTTCAACCTTGGCGGAAATACTGGCCATCACTAAGTTTTCCGCGCCCAAAACATTGGTCTTGATGCATTCTGTTGGGTTATATTCGGCGGCAGGGACCTGTTTCAATGCCGCTGCATGGACGACGACATCAACCCCACGCAGTGCCATATTCAACCGATCCAGGTCACGTACATCGCCGAGAAAATAGCGCAAACAATCATGCTTTTCCGGATTGAAAGTCTGCTGCATTTCGTACTGTTTCAGTTCGTCGCGGGAATAGATGATCAAACGACGCGGGTTATAGCGTTCCAGCACAGCTTTAACGAAGCGTTTGCCAAACGACCCCGTTCCCCCTGTTATCAAGATCGATTTACCGTCCAGTTTTCTGGAAGACCCCGTCGCCATAGCACTCACTCCTTCGGTTCAGCTTGCGTCTTTGCCGCCGTCATTATCATCAAACATCCCGCCGCGCGCATTTCTGGCGGATTTTTTGAGAAGCGCAGCCGCTTGAGCAGATCCGAACACTGTGGTCAGCCTGCTGACCGTCACGGAAAGGGCCGTAAGCGACATGGTTTGCGGCGAAACGCCGCGTTTTATGGCCTCGTCCCACATCGCAAGAAACCAGTCCATGGCAATCACGGCTTGCTCATCTTCACTCAGTTCCGACGTTTGTTCAGTGTCACTCATCACCTTTTCCCATTTCACATCAGCCTTCCAATTGTCAGCATCGGTATGACTTATAGACAGGCAAACGTTAAGAACTCATTATCCAAATGGCGTCACAGCGCATTCAATAGGCCGATTATATCGTTAATTTGTCGGCCAAATTTCATTGTTTTCGGCACAGATCATCCCTCTCCCATTTGTTACAAGGTTGGCCTATACTGTTAGCAGGCCCTAGAAAGGAGGGGAACGGTGGCAGACTCATTAACCGTAGCGGGCGCAATTTCCTACGTCCAGGCGGGACAGTCTATCGTCAAAAGCGGCGGATTTGGCGGCATTGGGCGCGTCAGCGCGGTTAAACTCGACTCACAGCTCAAACCTGCCCCGTTTACCAAGACCCAAGTCGTTTTGAGCGGACCAGAATCTCAGTCAGCCTTGAATGTGGCCATCGCCGCCGGGACAGGAATTCTAAATTCCCTCAACCAACTAAAATCAACCGCAGCTCTGGCAACACGCGAGTCCCTGGTCTCTCCCCTGGTGTCCTTAACCATCGGCGGAACGAGAGTGTCGCGAATAAACATCCACTCCTCGGTCTATTTGACCCTGTCACGCATTGATCGACTGGTTGCCAATACGGAGGTGAATAACGCCAATTTTATCTCTTCAACGGGGTCAAGTATTCAAATTCGAACGTCGCGGTTCGGTGGACGCGTTGGCATCATTCCCCAACCCCTAGACCGCGCCGGACTGGGGTTGTCGGGCTTGGACCTATTGACCAAAGAAGGAGCGGAGGCTGCCGTCAGCAGCATTCAATCAGCGATAAACTTGGCCGGATTGCGCCTCGACCGGTTGAAAAGCCTGCGTCTGGCCGTCGGGTCCTCCAATTTTACCGGGCAAGCGTTACAAAATATCATTGTCGGTGCCGGTGGTGGAAATCTACCGTCCGGCTCGCTTGTCAGTCTGATTGGTTAGAGCAAAACCGGAGCGAATAGGTTCATTCGCGAACGTGGGTTTGCAGGGATATCAACGAGTTAGAACACTTTCGGTGATCCAAAAATCGCCGGAAATGTTCTAGCGCCCGTTGTCCAAGAACTCGACCATTTTGGTACGAATTTCCATTTCTGCGCTATTAAATACCGACGCCCAATCACCGGGCGACGGTTGACGGATTAATTTGAGGCTAGGATACCACGGGCTATCAGTTCGCTCGTCCATCCAAAGATATTCTGCGGGTCTAGACATCAGCCCCAGTGCAGGTTTGCCGAGGGCGCCAGCAAGGTGCAAAACCGAAGAATCGACAGAAACGATCATGTCCATTGCGTCAATAACGGCGGCTGTATCGGCAAAATCATCAAGTGTATCGACGATATCGATAACTGCGGCCTTGGTCTTAACTGATTGAAGCGCCTCGCGGCATTCGCCCGCTTGCAAACTGAAAAACCGTATTCCCGGCAGCAAAAATAATTGTTCAAACAAACGCACATCACAAGACTGTTTATTATTATCCTCCCGATCCGAACGTACCGCCCATGCAAAACCAATTTTGAATTCATCTGATTGATGAACGATTTCATGCGGCCGGATCTCAGGTGGGGTGGAAAGGTAGGGGATCGAGCACGGGATCGTCGCCATCGTCGTTGCAAATACATGCGGTAAACTCAACAACGGCACGAAAAAATCAACGTCATTTTCCGATAAGCCGCGATCAATGCACTGACCGACACCCGGCAATGTCGCGAACACCTTGGTCAACGGCGCGGAGCATTCGAGGACGACCCTAGCCCCCCGGTGCTGAAGCAGCGAAACATAACGGGCAAATCGAATTTCATCCTCAATCCCGTGTTCCACAGTCACCAATATCGTTTTATCCTCTAGAGGCTCACCTTGCCATCGCGGTTGTTGGAGGTCCTGGACAAGCTCTGCAAATTCCGGCGTTTCCCAACGCCATTCGAACTCTTTCCAACCGTTTTCAAACTCTCCTTGTTGAAGATAATTCAGTGCCAAATTCCGGTGCAGATCGGCACTTTCTGGCTCGTCAATTAGCGCACGTTTCAAATTGGCAATCGCGTCTTCAGTGCGCCCCAGCGCCCTAAGCGCGCTCGCCCTATTGCATTCGGCGTCGGTGAAGCCTGGACGCAGCTTGAGCGCTTCGGAAAAGCCTACTACCGCCTCTTCATAGCGGTCATTTTTGATTAAGCATAAGGCCAAATTATAGGGCAGTTGCGCGGTCGAAGTGTCTAACTCTAACGCTTTTTGGTAGGCTTCTATGGCGTCCGGCCAATTGCTCAAGTCAAAATAGGCGTTCCCAAGATTATACCACCCCCCTCGGGCTGATGGCTCTTTCGCCAATACCTCTAGATAAACCGCAACGGCCTTCTCAGCTTGGCCAATACCGACAAGCGCGTTACCACGATTGATTGCTGCGGCTGGGAAGTCGGGAATTAATTTAAGCGCCGCCTCGCTGGCGCTCAGGGCCTCTGCGTGGCGTCCTTGCTGATTAAACACACTGGCTAAATTATTTGCCGTTTCGGCACTGTCAGGGTCGAGAGCCAGGGCCGTTCGAAAAGCTTCCAATGCCTCATCCAAACGATTGGCCGCCTGAAAGGCATTGCCTAAATTAGCGAACGGGGCAAAATAATCAGGGGCGAGGTCCGTTGCTCTGCCAATAAGATCAATTGCCAAATCAAGATCGCCGACCGCCTGCATAACAACCCCCAACAGATTCAGGGCATCAACGTTGTTCGCATCGACGGCCAGAACCTCACGGTAGATCTCCCCGGCCTCCAAAAGGTGTCCGGATTGATGCAATTGCAGAGCACTTGAAATTTTTTGCTGAACATCCATCTGAGGTTCCAAAAATGTTGACAGCTCAACCCGTAAACCCACAGGCCACAACCCAACAAAAAAACTCTCGCTACCGATTAGTGTTAATCTAAGAATAAAGAGTTGCAACCCAAAACAATATGATGTAAGAAGGTTAATTAAGCACTTCTATTTTTTTTAGAAGAGTGGTGCGATAGTATAACCAAAGTGGTTGTTCTCTGCAGAAGGTAGAGAGTCGCGCGGGAGATTGAAATCAATCTTCTTTATTTTATAACTCTAGAATGGAGTGACACTAAATGTCAGACGTTAGCCTTACCGCCTCAGTGCGGCAGAACCTTCTTTCCCTTCAAAGCACCACCGATCTTATTAGTCGCACCCAGTCGCGGCTGTCTACTGGTTTGAAGGTTGCCGGTCCAATTGATGATCCCGTTGCGTTCTTCCAGGCCAAAGGTATCCAGGATCGCGCCTCCGATTTCACCGAGAAGAAAGCCAACATTGATCAGGGAATTTCATCTCTGACGGCGGCCACTGACGCTATTTCTGCCGTTGAAAGTTTGGTTCAGCAGCTCAAGGGTCTGGCCGTGAATGCCAAATCCTCAACAACAAGCACAGAAATTGGCAACATCGTCAGCCAGTTCAACGATCTTCGTACGCAGATCAACAACTTGACTGCTGATGCTAGCTATCAGGGCCTTAACCTGGTTAACGGTTCTGGCTCGACCTTAACGGTTAACTTCTCCAACGATACGGCCAGCATCTTGAATGTTGCCTCTGTTGATATTCGCACCAAGGCCGATGGCCTTAATGTTGCCCAGCTCGCGCAAGCAACGGATATCATCAATTTCAATGTCGCTGCTGTGACAGCCGGAACACTGGCAGGTGTTGGTAACGGTACAGCCGTTGATTTCTCCGGCGTCACGGGTACTGTTGGTGCGGCAACGATCGACGTCACTGTCGCGGGACAAACGGCATCCACGATTTCAGCTGGTGATAGCGTCACCCTGAGTTACGGTGGGCAAACCTTTACGGTTAACGTCATCTCCGCTGGCGGGCTTATCGATTATTCCAACCTGTCTGCAAGCTTTATTTCAGCCGGCACCTATTCGGTTGGCGATACGGTTTCGTTTACCGTAGTGACCGGCGGTGTAACCGCAACGTCAGTTGGCGGTGGGTTTACACCGACCACCGTAGGCGGCACAAATTCCGTTGGCGTGCAGTATTCCGTACTTTACAGTCAGTTTACCGATACCACCGGGGCACTTGCTGGCGCAGCCGGGGTTGGCGGCGTACTCAAAATCACCGCCGGTACGGGATCGACAATTGCGCTCACTGAAACTGACGCAACACGTCGTGTCGGTGTTGGCTATACCACTGAGCTCAATTCTCGTGTCACCAACCTTGACAGTGCTTTGACAACGCTTCGGTCTCGGGCTCAGACGCTGGGATCTAACGTTGCCTTGCTTCAGACCCGTCTTGATTTCACCAAAACCTATGTCAACACCCTGACGGCGGGTGCAGGCAAACTGACATTGTCAGATTTGAACCAAGAAGGTGCGAACCTTCTGGCTCTGCAGACCAGACAACAGTTGGGTATTCAATCTTTGGCCTTTGCCGGTCAGTCTGAACAGGCGATTTTGGGACTCTTCCGTTAATATTCGGAACGTTTTAAACAGCTTAGTGATAAAAGGAAGGGGAGAAATCTCCTTCCTTTTTTCTTTTTACGTTCTTTTTTATTGAGTAAAGCTACAATATCTTAATCCTATTCCTATCTTCTCGGTTGAGTGAACGCTATGTGGCCTGACCTGAGCCCCGAGCACAAAGAAGAACAGGTGAGAATTCCATGATGGATACCAAGGCAACAAACAAGAAATCCAGAAAGTCTTCCGCTGCGAAGAAACCGTCGTCCGATGATTTCCGGGACGTACGCGACGAGGACCTGAACCAGGACTTGTTCGACAAAAATATCGAAGCCTTTGAAAAACACAATTCCCACATCGCCGGAATGCTCAAATCCGTTACCGCAGCGCAATCGAAACTGATCATCAATGAGCACGGCGAATATGATATCAAATTTCGTGATATCCGCCTGTATAACCAAGGTGCGGCTACGTGGTCTGAAGAACGAATGGAAGCATTTGATCGCAAAGACGGCGTTCACCAACTGCTCATCTCGCCGCCTGACAGCAGTAACCTGGATGACGAATCCAATGTTACCGGGTATCGCATCATAAAGCGCGCGACAGAGTCTGGAATCAATTTCCTGACAGCACCGAACACTCCACATTGTTTCCATTTGGTCGCGTTTGGGATTGGGTTGGGCCTTTATATCCCTGCGTTGGCGGAAAAAACTCAATGCCGCCACATTGTTTTCGTCGAGCCCAATATCGAATTTGCCTATCACTCCTTATTCGTCTTTGATTGGTCTGCCTTTTTTGAGGATATGGATGCAGAAGGACGGCATCATTCTTTCGTATTTCTAAACACCGGCGTGCAAATCTCAGAAGAGATTCGTGATAACATTCGTTATATCAATCCGGCTTTCATCGACGGTACAATATTTTTCAAAACTTACCCTAGCTCGATAATGAGTAATGCTCTTGATATCCTGATTAGAGATCGCGATACAATTGGCACCGGTCTTGGCTTCTTGGAAGACGAGATCGATATGGTGCGTAATTCCTATAACAATTTGGTTAAGTTTAACGGTCGCCATTTCAAACAAAGTGACGACATCGTTTCCGTCCCTGTTTTTATCATCGGCGGCGGGCCATCGCTGGACAATGATCTTGAGTTTATCCGTAACAATCAGGATCGCGCCATAATTATTTCCTGCGGCACCGCAATACGCATTTTACTAAAAAATGGGATTACGCCCGATTTTCAAATGGAAATGGAAAATGTTCCGACGGTAACACGGCTTATGGGGATTTTGGCCAAGGACCACGATCTCAGCAAAATAAAGCTGCTCGCGTCGTCTACCATTGATCCGGGTGTCAGCGCCTATTTCGATGAAGTCATTTATTACTTTAGGGCCAGTCTGGCATCGTTCCCAATTTTCAATCAGGGATCTGACACGCTGCTGACTTATGCAACACCGACTGTCAGCAACCTCGGGCTTTCATTTGCTCAATCCGTCGGGTGTCGAGAGTTTTATCTGTTTGGCATTGACCTGGGCGCCCGGGATCCGGAAAAACACCACGCAAAAGATGCCGCCTATAATCAGGGTGAGGTCAAGTTTTCAACGGTAATCGACGTGCCCCATCCAGCTAATTTTGGTGGCGAAGTGCTGACCGAAATGATTTACCAATGGGCGCGCCAAACCATGGAGCTGGCAATCACTTACAACTCAACCGGTAGGGCCTACTATAACTGTAGCGACGGATGCCGAATTCAACATTCGGTCCCACGCCTGTCATCAACGATCAAGTTGCCGGACGCACCGACTAAAGGCGACGTCCTGCAAGAAATTCTTCACAAATTTCCTGACTACACTCAAGAAATGTTTGATACATCGTGGACCAAACGAAATTTTCGCAAGCGATTGGACGATTTCACCGATGTTATGATTAAAGTTATTGAAGGGAACGAGCCAACCGAAGAAGACAGCCTCCGCCCCCAGGGCAAGAAGGCCTCTGCGGAACCGAACAAACCTGATCCAACACTTAAAAAAGACGGCGTCGCGCAGTATGACCTACAGTTCGCAATGGATATTTGTCGGACACTCATCCCCGCAGACGGTGAAACCAGCGCAGAAACTCATTTTTTCCGCGGCTCAACACTGATGTGCTTTGCCATGATCAACTACTACTACAACCGTCTGGTCAATGAAGAACACCGCGAAATCTTTATTCAAATCGTCCAGGAAGAACTTGTTTATCAATTTCAACGCACAAAAAAGCGAGTACACAAATTTTACAATAAACTGGAAGGTATTGATTCAGGCGAGGATGAAGATGCACCGTTACCAGATACGATAACAGAATCCGGGTGAAACCGGTTTTCACCGGTATTTTTCTTATTAAGCAATTATAAAAAAAGGATTAATCTAGGTTTTGATGACGTTAACTGCTATAGTTAACCAACTGCAATCCTTATTTTAGGAGCGTTGTGTGGTTGGCATTACTGATTTATTTTCCGGGAATAGCTTTGCCAAGGGATTGTCCTCTCTCAGCACCGCTTCTGCGCGGCCCAAATTCGAACTTCAGTTCAATCAGCTGCAAAACACCATCATTTCTCAGCTTAACGATAAAATCAATCAGGTTTCCGCTGACGATGGGCTGAAAAACAATATTGATGTTTTTTTGCTGAATACGGAAAAAAACCTGGTCCGTTTCCAAGACAACCTGCACGGTTTTAATTTAGACAACAACCGCAACATCAACGCTGTTGGTGAAATGGCCCGCCAACTTAATTTGATGGATACAGCATTGGCCGGCAATGATACCAACGCATTTAACGTCGCGCTTGACCGCATCAATGCGACTGTTGCCCAAACGACAGTGACAAATGGAACGACTGTCGGCATCTTTATTGCAGACGGCCTTCAAGAAATCAGGCGCGACGGCTTACTGAGCGTCACCAACGGCGGCACAACGACAAAAGCAACCAAATTTGCCGATTTTCCTGATCAGGCAACCGCCCAGGCCACCGTTGACGCGGCCCAAGCAAAACTCGTCAACGTCGCACAAGTTTTGCTTTTGAAGGCAGACAGCTCTGAAAAATTACGTGTAAACACAGACACCAAACTCAATGCGACGATCCTACAGGTTCAAGCCGCGCAAATCGCTGATGAAGCGGAAAAGGCGGCAGAAATAGGTAAAGTTCGAAATCAGTATGCCCAACTATTAAACGCGATTTCTCTGTCATTTGAAGTCAGCAACGGAATGGCCGATCAGTTGGCCGCAGGGCTATTCAGTGCAAACAAGGTTCCGTCAGGATCCGTGCTTAACATTTTCCTTTGATTGACCGCGAAGTTGGTCAACGATTAAAACAGTAGTTGTTGGTTATTTTTCGACCTTCGTCCATATTTCCTCAAGTGCCTGCGAAAACACCTTCGCGAAACCCGCGCCATCACATAGCGCCGATTGTTTGATTTTCCCTCGCAGATCCCCGCGCATTTTGATCAAGGCCTTTGCATCTTCGGCCAATCGTTTAGCGATTTTGATAAACTCGTCGTCATCTTCAGCAATCCAGTCTTGCTGGCCTGCGGCACCTAGAATACTCGCGCCAATGCAGGAAACCGGCCTGCGCGCACGCAGCCCAATAACCGGCACACCCGACCACAATGCGTCAGCGATCAGGGTCGTTCCGCTAACCAATTTGGACTCGAGTAAAATATCTATTGAGCCTAAAAAGAGCCCATGTGACGTTGTCCCTGCTCCACCATCTTGCAGCACCACGCTGTCGCCGACGTCGAGATCGTTAAAAATGGTCTGAATTCTGCGCTTGGTCCCTTCAAGAACTTCGCCACGGCCGCCGAGTAACAATCGGCTCCCTTTTACATTTTTGAGAACCTCGGCCCACAGCGGTGCTGAGCACTCAATGACCATTAAGTTGAGGGCTGCGCCAAATGTAACCCGATTATTGATCTGCACCGGTGCTGGGTTTTCGGCACCAACGTCTAGCGCCGCAGACCCCCCTGCGTAAGCGACCAGACTTGTGCCAATGCTCTTGACCATAACACCCGGATTAGACTGTTCAAATTGATCCAAAGATGCATCATCGCATAGGATTGCGTCTGTGATTGTCGAGACGGCAATAGCGGGGGAGCCCAGCCAGTTAACACGCACAGGACCGGACAAGCCTGCAATCACCCGCTGTCGATTCCCAGCTTGAACCCCGCAAATATCAACCAGTATGTCGACACCGTCGTTCTTGATAATATGGGCCAAAGTCGGATCATTAATATCAAAGGTCTCACGCCAGTCATCCAGCGCTTTGCTGAAAATCGCTGTTCCCGGATAAGCTTGAGCGTATTGCTGATAACCTATAAACCTGAATCTGGATCGATCATAGGACTGAAAGACTGGACCGAGGAAATCTGAAAACTCATTCAGAGCATGCTGATTGACCAAAAACCCGACACATATTTTCTCCGGTCGACCGCCTTTGCCGCCTTTGCCTCCTTTGGTCTCGTCAGATGTGTCAGCGTTCAGATACGCCGCCAAGGCCATAATCTCGCTTGCACAATCAGACCACAAATCATCTTTACAGTATGGCAAGGCGGAAATTAAGCGATTGCGAAGCGCTAATGAACTCGGATGGGTTTTCAAGGACTCACGGCAGGCGGTTACAGACTTATCCGCATAACCGGCAGCAAGCAGCACGTCGGCATAATAAAAATGATGCTCGACATTGTTGGGGTTCAGTTGAATGGCCTTTTCAAGCGCGTCGATTGCACGTTCAAATTCATGTAGCTCCACAGACGCACGACCGTATAATTGATAGCAGTCATCATTGTCAGGATTAATGACAAACTCTCGTTCACAATAGGCTGCCGCCGATAAGTATCTGTGCTCATGAAAATCAACCCATCCATTCAACATATAGGTCGGGATTTTGACCTTCTCGATTGCGTCTATGAATCCACCAAAACTATCCGGCATCCATTTTTTGACGTCCGGGTTAGAGTCCAATATCAGTTCAAGTTTTGAATAATAAAGACTGTCGCTTAAATTCCCGACTTCCGCGTTCAATGTGGTCAGCGCTTGCGCGAACTCTAACCAGTCAGGTTCCCGCTTATGCCCCTCCTCCATAAACTTTATCGCCCGGCCTGCATCATTAAAGCCAAGAGACACAATACCCAGCATGAACAAATGCTCGCCGCGTTCCGGGAATATTTTTATCGCCTGTTCACAGAGATTGAGAGCTGTCTCGGGGTCTCTACTTAAAAACTGATCGAACGCCTGATCAAGAAGTTCAATATATTTGGAATTCTCGGGCATAAATTTAACCTGGAACATTAAAAGAATTCTGATTTTCCCGATTTTTTGCCGCCAACGCAACGGATAACTCTGTTAATTGGGACAACTGTTCCACTTCCTTGGCGACCTAGAAATTTCTGCCGATGCCAATCGGCAATTTCTATCTGGTACACTGTCTTACCATTCCTAATTAATCGCATCATAGATTATTTTTCGTCATATTTTCAGGCACTTAATAGCATTGAAAAAACTGGCCCGCGATTTGCTTGGTATCAGCCGGAATCACTTGTCGTGGCAATTGTTCAGGAATGGAACGATGGAAGAATTTGGCATCAGAAAAAATAACTTTGTCGACACCGGCACCAGCGGCACCAATGGCCGCGATAAGGCGTCGCAACTTGAGGGGCTGCAAAAGTCGTTTCAGGACCTGGTGAGTAAAGCGGGTAACAGCTTTAATATCCGAGTCTCCGGATTGGCCGACAGTTCCAGTGTAAATTCCTTAATCAGCCGAAACAAAACCACCGACTATGCCCGCGAGCAACCTGCTCCAGCCCCCTATGCGACGCGTGAAGATTATACCGCAAGCGACAACAATCGTCGCGACAACCCAAGCGTTGACAATGTCCATCCCGAAAGCAGTAATGTTGTTCGTCCGGAATACGTAGAGAACTCGACCCAACCAAGCCATAGCCCGACCGACGCTGACCCGGCTGGGCGCGCGCACGAAGCGACTGATAATGCTGGTGCGAACTCTGATTCTGGTGCGAGCGAAAACAACGATGCCGACGGCGGCTCCGCAACCTCTGGTACTGCCTCTTCTACCGATGAAAATAAGGACGCGACGTCAACGACAGCGTCAAGCGACACCGATGGTCCCGGCGAGCAAGCTACAGCTGGCGCAACTGAAGCGGCTGTGGAGATTGCGGCAAAATCCGGCAACGGACCGTTGGATATTGCCGCCGTGCTATTGCAGGGTGGACAAGCTCGGGCGAAGCAAACAAATCAAGGAGATGCTGCGGAGGGCAAACCGGGTGAAACTCTGACCCGCACAAACGCCGATGGCGTAAAACAATCTGCCGCACGCGGAACTTCCGCCAACCAAAGCCACCTGTTGGGGAAAAACGCACAGCAAACCCAGTCTGGGCAAGGCGTGTCGGGAGAAAACACCAAGGATGCGACAGCAATACAGCAGCAGGCAGCCGAATTGGCAAAAACAATCGGTAGCACCAATAAAACTCAAGTTAATGTATCGGTTGCCAATGATGCTGAAACCCTAACATCAAAACCAGCGGCAAGTTTAGCGGCGGGCACCGTACTAACGGCGGCCAACGCGAAGGCTACATCTCAGAGTGGCGCTCAGAACAACTCTCGTCAGACAGGGTCCAGACAGAACGCCGCGCAAATGGCAATCGCCGGGCAAAATCAGGTTGGTCAGCAACAAGCCCAGGCACAGCAAAATGTTAATCAAGGTGCACAATCGCAAGGAACAGCTCGGTCTGCTGGCGCTGGGACGATAAGCGCGACCGGCATGCAAGGTGGGCAGGCAACGGCAACGGGCAGCATCGCTGGTGGCGGCGAATCAACACTCGCACAGACCGCAGCGGCAACCGCATCAAACACTGCTCAGCACGCGCCGCAGACTCAACAATCACAACATGCACACGCTCAGCAAAACTCTCGTGCTGCAATGCCAGGTGAGTCCGTCGTCGATCAGGTCAGTGTCAAAATCACCAAAGCCCTGCAAGCCGGCACTGATCGCATCAGTATTCAGTTAAAACCGTCCGAATTGGGGCGTGTTGATGTCAAGTTGGACGTTGGTCACGATGGACGGGTACTGGCCGTTGTCACCGCAGACAATAAAGATACTCTCGATTTATTGAAACGCGATTCCAGTGATTTACAACGCGCACTGGAAGACGCCGGTATGCAACTCGATTCTGGTGACATGAGCTTCAACCTACGTGGCGAAGAACAAGAACTCGCTGGGCAGGCGTCCGGCCCTCAGATGCAAAATATCGATGAAGCGTCGGAGGGAGATGATGTCCTTGACGCCTCAGTGATCGCAGATCTGGACAGCGGGATTTCAAATGGTCGTATTGACGTTAAAGCCTAAAGACAACGGCCCTGAACAGGAGTTAACAACATGCCATCAATAATTGGCGGAGCAACAGGAACTGCAGCGGCGGCGGCGGCTGACGGGTCGCAGTCAGCCCAAGCCAAGGCAAAGCTGGCCGATGACCTTAATGCCTTTCTCAACCTATTGGTGACTCAACTGCAGAACCAGGACCCGCTCGATCCTATGGACGCGACTGAATTTACGTCGCAGTTGGTTCAATTTGCCAGTGTGGAGCAGCAAATTTATCAAAACACCAATTTGGAAAAGATGCTGAACCTGCAAGAAACCAGTCAAATATCAAACATGGTCAATTTCATTGGCAACAAAGTTGAATTTCTGGGGCAAAAATTACCGTTGGACAAAAAGATTGCAGAATTTTCCTATGTCTTGCCGGTTGGCGTTAAGGAGACTTCCGTCAATATCGCCAATTCAGATGGCGTTAATGTCTTTTTTGCAAATGGCGACACTGCGGAAGGGAAACATTCCATCGTCTGGGATGGCAAGGATAAAAACGGTGCCCAATTGCCGGACGGGTACTACACCTTATTGGTTAGTGCTAAGGACGCGGCTGGAAAACTTTTGGAAGTTCAGCACGTGGTCAAAGGCACGGTTACAGGTGCCGGTGTGAATGATGGTGTGGTCAAATTGTTCATTGGCGATGGCTTGAACATTGGTCAAGACAAGATTCTGTCGATACACAAACCCTAACCAAGTTTGAAACAAAATAACAAGACAAACCAGATGCCCGGCATCCGGTAAGGCGAATTGAAAATAGATAAAAATTCCGGGACGCGTCCCGGTAAATCAAAGGAGAAGTATTATGTCGTTGTTTGGTGCACTAAGTTCAGGCGTTTCCGGCCTAACCGCCCAGTCGAGCGCCATGGGTGCAATTTCCGATAATATCACCAACGTATCGACCGTCGGCTATAAAAACACTAAGGTCGATTTCCAAACACTGGTGACCACACAGACCTCAACAACTTTCTATTCAGCCGGTGGGGTTCAGTCAAAACCAAGACAGGACACCGGCGTTCAGGGGCTGCTAGCGGCATCAACGTCGCAAACCGACGTGGCCTTGTCGGGACAGGGCTTTTTTGTCGTCAATGAAGCCAGCACCCCAACCATAAACAACGAGTTTTTGTTCACCCGCGCCGGGTCCTTTTTCCAAGACAACGAAGGTTTTCTCAGGAATACAGCAGGTTTTTACCTGCAAGGCTGGCCGACCACTGCCGCCGGTGTCGTAAAACCAAACAACGCTGATCTTACAATTCCCAACCAGAATGTCTTGTCGACGGATTATCTGGCTACGGTTAACTTGAACCGCGTGGGCGGCACGGCAACGGCGACGTCAACCATCGGCATCGGTGCCAACCTCCCGTCCAACGACGCCTCGGGAACCACCCACAAAACCGATGTCCAGTTCTTCGACAGTCTCGGCAATGCCAACACCCTGAGCGTCATATACGAACGTTCGACCGCAGAAAACGAATGGAAAATGAAGGTCGAGCCACCTCCCGGCACAACCCACATCACCATGGAAGACGCGGTATTAAACCCGAAGGTCTACCGCAGTATTGGTCAACTGGAGTTCAACAAAAAGGACTCAACCGGCGCATCCTTGCGCCCGGCTGACGGCGCTTCCGTTACGGTTACCAGTGGCGCAACGGGGGCGACGACCACGCGCACGTACGTTTTTGACAGTAACGCGTCCGTAACGGCACCTGTGGCTGAAGTTGGCAATATCACCATTACGGCGATCGCCAATGGCCAAACGACCTTCGCGACGATTGGAGGCACGACGGTCACAGCGACAGCAGGTGCGACAGATACCATCGCTACTCAGGCCGCCGACCTGGCCGCCCTCATTAACGCGAATGCGGTAACGGGTGCCTTGGTTAGTGCCACTGCCGCAGCCGGTGTGGTTACCATTACGGCGAAAGTACCGGGCGCCGCGACCTATGGTTTGGCGGGTGGCGGCACGGGAACGGAGACGGTCAACGCGGCAACCACGCCGACGGCAGGCACGGCCAATACTTTCAAAGTGGACATATCAGCCTCGACCACATTGGCAGGAGATGTCGCCGCATTGCTGGCCTCAATCCAGGCTAATGACCCGAATATTGACACCACAAACAATAGAATCAAAACCAGCGCTGGCAGTTCGACAACGCTGCTTATTGAAGATGATGGCACCAGCCAAATCACGATTGATCCGACTGGCTTGAAATCATCAACGGGCGTGAGTGTCACCGATCAAACGGTCAGTTTTACGGTATCGCGGCGCGACAATGCCTACACGGACCATACTCAGCTCAAGTTCGCGTCTGTGCCGGCGAACGGCGAGACGCTCGTCATCAACGGCACCACCTACACCTTTACAACGGGTGAACTCGAGGATTCGACTGGAGCAAATACAACGATTTACCGTGACGGGCCGATTGATCGGGTTCTTGCTGACCTGGAGGTCGCAATTGAGGCAAATGATGCCAATTATGCCGGCGCCAGCGTCTATCTTCGCGCCAATGAAAACCCAAACAACAACACCTTGGTCCTAAATTCCCTGACCAACGGTACCAACTATACAATTTCCGGTACGGCGCTAACCAGTAGCGTCATAGAAACAGATGGCAGCACGGCGACGGCAGCGACCGGCATATTTACAACCGTTTCTCCCCACACCATAGTCGTAGGCACCGACCCGGCGGTCTCCTTTTCCGCCGACGGTTTACCAAATGCCTTTAATGTTGCAGAACTGGACATCCGAAATTTCTCCAACGGTGCGGCCAATATGGATGATGATCCGGCCAACTCCAAACAGATTACAATGGATTTCGGCACATTGGCGGAAGCCAACGGCATGACCCAGTTCGGCGCGTCGTTCACGCCGGTGTTCATTAATCAAAATGGCTCGCAATTCGGGACCTTTGCCGGGGTAACGATTAATACCTCTGGTCTGGTTACGGCTTTGTTTGACAACGGCGAGACCCGCCCTGTCTATCAGTTGCCGGTGGCGACCTTTACCAATGTTAACTCGTTGGGCAATCGCACGGGTAACGTCTGGAACGCAACTGAGGCGTCAGGTGACCCGACATTGCGTACAGCTGACAACGGCCCTGCCGGACAAATTGTCCAATCGTCGCTAGAACAATCAACGGTCGATATTGGTGAAGAATTCACCAAAATGATCGTCGTCCAGCGCGCCTATTCAGCGTCGGCAAAAATCATCTCAACGGCGGATGCCATGCTCGAGGAACTGCTTAGAACAAAACGATAATCATTAGGTAACTTCACGACCACCATCCCAAACCATGTGCCCGGCACTGATCCTCGGATCAGTGCCGGGCATTTGTGTATTTCGGCCTTCACGACGCAGACCGTAATGACCGTGAAGGTCACGAAACAAGATGCCAATATTGACATCTCATTAACCAAGGTCCTTAGGGGTTTTTTAAGAGCCTGCCGGTACTCTTTTCCACAGTGATTAACAGAATGAATGATCGCAGTCAGAAAGATGAGCGAGCAACCCCCCACGCCCCACACTGCCAGCTTTAGCGACGCGTCCAAAGGCAAAGTTCTAGGACCAACGGGCCTGCCAATGACGGCTAAAGACCTCCCGCCGACGACGATCAAACGTTGGGTAATACGCCGCAAGGCGGAAGTAGTAGCGGGCGTCAAGGGCGGGTTAATCTCTCTAGACGAAGCTTGTAAACGTTACGATTTGTCGATCGATGAATTCCGCTCTTGGCAACGGCTGTTCGACAGTCATGGCATGCGCGGGTTGAGAACAACAAAAATCAACAAGTATAGAGGGTCCATACCTGGGTCACACAGGTCAGAAATCTCTCGAACCCCCTAAAAATAAAATAACTGTGCATAACTAGGCAATTATTGCCTAGCGTTAACGTCTTGTTCAGAGTCCACCCACTAGCATCAGGCGGTTGGGTGCCAGTGCCTGTAATAAACGGCGCGGCCAAAATTATCGAACAAGGACATACCGTGGATACCCTTGCACAAGCTATGAAAAACATCGGCCCGGGGCGGCTTCTAACCGTTGGCGCGGTCTTGATTGCTCTGATTGCATTTTTCGCAATTTTCGTAACCCGCTTCACCTCTCCCAATATGGAAGAACTGTACAGCCAGCTTGATGCGTCTGATTCTCAACGGATTGTATCCCAACTGCAATCCATGGGTGTTCGCTATGAATTAAAGAAAAAGGGCGGTCAAATTTTTGTTCCCGCCGACAAAATAGGCAATATTCGTATGCAGCTTGCTGACCAAGGTTTGCCAGGAAGTGGCGTCATTGGTTATGAGATTTTTGACAAGTCCAATTCTCTCGGGACGACAAATTTTCTTCAAAACGTATCCTATATCCGTGCGCTGGAAGGGGAACTCGGACGCACAGTTGAGGCCTTAAATTCAGTCAAAGGCGCGCGCGTCCACTTGGTGTTGCCAAAACGTGAATTGTTCAGCCGTGCAAAACGACAACCCAGTGCATCGGTGTTTTTGCGCATGCAAGGGGCCGTACGCCTCAATCCTGAACAGGTCAACGCAATCCAGCATCTGATTGCCGCCGCTGTCCCGTCTTTGGTACCAACGAGAATTTCGATCATCGATAACAAAGGAAAACTGCTGGCTGGCGGCTTCGAAGACACCGATCCCATCAGCGCCCAATCAAACAAAGCAGACGAAAAACAGCGCGTTCTTGAGCGTCGCCTGTCGAAGACCGTTGTTGAATTGCTGGAAAGCACCGTTGGGTTTGGCAAGGTCCGGGCTGAAGTTCATGCAGAAATGGACTTTGACCGGATCAGCACCCAGGAAGAAACATTTAATCCAGATGGTCAGGTTGTGGCCTCAACCCAATCTGTCGAACAATCGGCTGACGCGACAGATGCAAGTGGCACCCCTCCGGTGTCCATTGGCACTAATTTACCGGATGCAAATTTAAATTCTGGGGATAACCAGAGCAACTCTTCGAAAGAAGCACGAACCGAAGAAACCACTAATTTTCTCAACTCCAAGAAAGTTACCAACTTGGTCCGCCATACGGGTAACATCAAACAGCTTACCGTTGCCGTACTGGTTGATGTTAAGCGCGTGAGGAATGCCGATGGTGATTTAGTTCCTGAAAAATGGAGTGACGCGGACTTGGAGAGTCTGAGTTCATTGGTCCGCAGTTCAATCGGATATAATGCTGATCGCGGCGATCAAATCGATGTCGTTAATATGGAGTTTGCCAAATTTGAAGAACCCGAAGAAGAGTTGAAATTGTTCTTTGGCCTTGGCAAAAATGATCTTCTGCGCTTTGCTGAGTTGCTGGTCCTCGGGATCGTCGCTTTGCTGGTTATTTTGCTGGTCATCCGACCGCTGATTTCACGAGCCTTTGAAGTCAGCCAGTCTGCGGCCCAGGCCGCCAGTGAACGCATGTTGGCCGATCAGGGACTTGGTGCACCCGCCCTGGCGGGCCCGGGAGGACGAGGTGTACCGGCGCCTAGTGACATTGATGACGATGAAGAACAGTTTGAGGAACTGATTGACATTGATCGCGTTGAAGGCCGAGTAAAGGCCTCATCCGTGAAGAAAGTTGGTGAAATCGTGGAGAAACACCCAGAAGAAGCTCTTTCGATTATTCGTGCCTGGATGTACCAAGAATCTTAAGGAGTAGGGCTTAATGGCTCGAATTAAGGACGATGGCCGCCACCTCACGGGGGTCCAGAAGGCGGGGACCTTCATGCTGGCCCTCGGCAATGAACTTTCGGCCAAACTGTTCGAGCGCATGGACGACGAAGAGATCCGTGATCTCTCACAGGCGATGTCGTCTCTAGGGTCGATCA
>Ga0316204_10001345_pt1 | contig 68777 bp, 67 predicted proteins | sample 6monrhotite_MG_2_FD_205661 | JGI IMG/M metagenome (GOLD analysis project Ga0316204, IMG submission 205661) | Microbial mat bacterial communities from mineral coupon in-situ incubated in ocean water Damariscotta River, Maine, United States -... | ecosystem: Environmental > Aquatic > Marine >... | reverse complement strand
TTTATCCTCAGTCTTTGTTTACCGCCTATCATACTGAATATTTTGAGAAAAGTTTACGAATACTTTTTTGATACTGCGCTAAGGCGCCCATGTTTGCTAGACTCTATTCTCTAGCGGGAGGTGCTGTAATACTTGAAGGATTTTTATTGATGTCGATTACATACTCTTGATCATCAACCACTTCTTGATCGAGTAAAAATCCATAACCGATTAATTCATTAGTTAGGCTTGTTGTTGTCGCTAATATCGTCATTTTATTATCTACTTGCAAATTTCCATCACAAAGCGATATTGATTCCGGCTCTGTAAAGGGAGCATCCCCAGCGCGATTAACTGGGCGCATCTGCCAGTATCGAGCGCTTCGCTCTATCGAATTTTTCAAATCTACTTTGACATTAGCTTGCCCAGATTGGCAATCAGCGTTTCCCCAAACAGACTCATCAAGATAATAGATAAACTTACCCAAGGGGACATCGACAAAACTACTAATAGCCCGACTAAAAAGTGATTTTTTGTCAATGGTGATTGTTCCTCTATGTCGACCAACATCTCCAAAATCAACCACTCCGTCTTTATCACTTACTTTCACATTTTCCGGCACAAAAGTTTTGTGATCTTCGTTGTGCAGTATTGCTGTTATACCTTTAACTGGATTATTACTTCTACGGTTGTCTTTAAATTGAATTTGAAATTGTGAACTACCTACGGTCCCCCCCATACTACTTGGGCTACATGTGAGCTAATTTTATGGCCATCACTCACATCGACGCTGACAAGAGAGATGCCAGAGCCCGTTTGCGGTGCTATCCACTGCACAACTTCGCCCCCCGTGTCATTAATTTGCCCTTTACCAGATACACTCCATCGATAACTGAGTAGATCATCATCGCCATCGGACGCAGAAACGGAAAAAATCACCTTGCCATCATTCACAATCAAGCCTAATGGATTTCGAGAAAAATCGTGGATCATAGGAGCATTGTTAGCAATAATCAGCTCAACAAATTGGTTGCGGTTCTCTTCACTAGCTACGACGGTTTGAGTCTCAAAATGATTTCCCCACAATGTGATGGGCTGATTCAATGGCGCGAAAAAAGAAAAATTACCTATTTCATCAGTGCTTAGAAGTAAACCTAGGCTATTAAATATTCTAACACCTGAAACTGGTTCTCTTTCCTTTTCTCTAATGACTGTTCCACGGATTTCACCAGACTGATCAATAACAAGCTTATTATTTAGCATTGTGCAACTACTTAGCTCAGCGACATCTCCCACAGCTATCGGTGTAAATATTACGTCATTAGCCACATCTCCTTCTTCTGAAGAATCTACGTCGTAGGCTGATTTCACATTTCCGAATTGCGTGAATAACTTAATACGTTGGCGATCATTTTGGTCAATAGATCTTTTAGTGGCGAGACAAACTTTACCTGTGCTATCTGTTTTAGATTTAGTTTGGCCAACATAACTCACACCTTCTGCAACAACCACTTTATCCTGCAAGGCATTATGATTCCCATCTACGACTGATACACAAAGACAACTCTGGTCACTATACGAGTGAGCCGCAGCCCACCAAGTTAAATAAGAAATATCACCTTCTATGTATAGTAGCCCCATATCGTTCGCAACAACCCTAGCAGCATCAATTTCGGGTGTTGATAGATCAGCATCAGCTCTATCCCAAATTAGGCTGCGTGGATTAAACAGCCACCAAGGAATCACACCTTTAATGGGATCGTTTACGACATATCTGCCATACTCTTCTCCTCCTAATTGATAGGTGTCAGATAGCCGTAACTTAATTTTAGCAATACGATCCAGCTCTAAACCCACAGAGCTTTGTAGTGATGAAAGCTCAATCAGTGAAAAAACTACCGGCTCTAACATTAGCTCCCCGTCACTATCAGATCCCGAGAAATTCCCAGAAAATATTTCATTTAAGAGAGTGTTCGAACCATTTCCCACAAATACATTTATTTGATGTTCGCCACCCTCTGCTATCGAGTTGGCGGGAATATGTAAATGCATCAATTGAGATTGCGTGTTATTTTGAATATCTTCAATGCTTACAAGAGCAGTTGCAGAAAAATCCTTGACTACACTATAGTGAAAGCGCTGCAACTGCGCTGTCGTTAAGTAGCTGCCACCATTTTCTACGTCTAAAGATTCCTGCTGTGTAATGTATCCTTGTTTCGAATAGGTAATATTAACCACACCAGAGTCTGGCACCACAACATTATCAAAACCAAAAAATCCGTTAACATCAGTGATTGTACGTTGCTCGCCAACCTCTACAATGACTTCGCTTAGCGAATTTTCAGCCATTACTTGTCCGCTTAGATGAAAGGTATTTTCAACTTTAGAGACGGTAATTGTGATTGCATGAGAATGTGTATTTAACTGAGCATCTGTTGCTACCAAAGTTATCGTATGAATACCCGAAGTAAGTTGTTTTTCAATTTTCTTTCCAAACCCTAGCTCACCGTCTAGATTGGAGTGCCAACTCAATTGAAGATTAGATAGCGAAATATCATCAAAATCGCTAGCGAATCCGATAAACGTGATGGTCTCGCCTTGCAGATACAATTCACCCGATTGAGGAATAGATATTTTTGCTACTGGCGCATTAGGCCCGGTTTGCTTATCGTCACCAACACCTTTCGAAGAGAGATTATCAACTCCAGCTTCAACCGAAACCACTACACTTCTAGTAACTTTGTTGTCATCACTATCGGTTACACTTAAAGTAATATCGTGCACCGCAGGTGATAGCTTCCCAATAAAACTCTTACCATGACCAATAATTCCATCAACATCTGAAGCCCACACTAACGCTTGATCTATATTGTCATCTTCTTGATCTGATGCTTCTGCAATAAATGATATATTTAATGACGACGAATAATAATCATAGGAATTAGGACTAACAATCGTTAACAAAGGGCGGGTATCACTAGAATCAACATTTGGTGAGGAATCCACCCTCACCGTAATAGTATCCTTGTATATATTCCCGTAAATATCAACGGCGGTCATTGTAATGAGATGCTCACCCGTAGCAAGACGAACCGTTATCTCACTTCCTACTCCCAACTCTCCACCGACATTTGAAACCCACGAGATTTGTTCTGCGCCAAATTCATCATTGTCGATGAGTTCGCTATTAGCGGAAAAGACTATTCGATCTGTATTTATATATTCGCTATGATTTTTCGGTGTTTCGATACTTACTTCCTGCACACTCTTTTTTTCCGGCGAGGAACCGCCACCACAAGCAATAGACGCAATACAAATAAGAACAAGTAAACAAAGCTTCATACAAACACTATTTTTATTATTATCCATAATAACTCGTCTTCGGGTGAGCTAGCCCTAGGAGACTGCTCGAGAATAGGAGTTGTAGCGTCTTCTCGATTTATTTTCTAACGGCAAAGGGAGGCCGACAACCGGCATATAACAATCGCCAACTGTTGTTATATGCTTGTATAGCAGCACAAACCAGTTACATCGTTCAGAATCACATAACGTCGGGGCTTACTTACTACATACTGTAATCACACAAAAACTATCCGATAGTTTTTCTTCAGGCGTACAGGAGCAACCGCAAAGCACTTATAGATTAAATAAATGAATTTACCAAAAATTTTTGAATATGAGTTAACAGCTAAGAGTGCCGTATAAGAAAACCAAAAACGACCTGATGAAAAAAATATACACAATCCGATGTGTTCGAGAAAAAGCAATTCATACTTTAATCCTTGCAACAAATACGTTTCAAATTGAGACCTTGAATTTGCTGGGGATAATACCACAAACCCATTTTTTGTAAATCGACAATATGTAATTTTTTCACGACATTTACATTTTTTTTGGCTGTTTGAATGAGTAACGATCTATATTCAAAACGGCTAATAAATCGTTTGATTCTTTTTCCTGCAACACGATCTTTTTTTCTACTGCATATCTCATCATCATATCTCATCATCACTTTAAAAATTTTTACACGAATAGAAAGCAATTAATTAATTAGAGATAATTAATATTCTATTTTTTATCTAATATTATTCTAAGTGTTAAGGTATACTTGCTTAGCATTATGATCAAAGTCCATGCAATATAAACCACTACCAGCTCAACACTTTACATTGTAAAAATGTAGAAGTTTTGGTCATAAAAAATAAGAAGGGGTAATCAATGCGAACAAAAGCAATTCTCACCGGCATATGTAGTCTGTCAATAATTTCTTGCGCATCTCTGTCACTATTTTCTACTGACAACCCATCTCGTTACTCTAAAGAACAACAAGCTCAAACTATTGAACTCCTCACCAAGGCGGAAGCCTTATTACACACATGCTTGGATAAAGATTTAAACATCTCTCGAATCGAACTTACCGCTGCACCTGACCAAGAATTATGGCATGTGAATAGTTGCACAGGAAAAGAGCACTCCTATCGGGTGAGCTTGCTGGGTAATGGTGAAATAGGATTGCAGGATATTAGATCCCGTAGAGATATTAAATTTTAGAATAATCGTTAATCTCCCGCCCTGTATTATAAAGTCGGTACTTCACTTGCAACTAATGTTATAGAAGGAGAGAGTGCTTTCATGCACGCTCTTTGTTTCTTTACAAACGATATCTTGAGTTTATACATTTACGTTGAGACTGATCTTTGACCCCATTAACGGCTTACGAAGACGATTTACAAAATCGAGACTTTCATACAGACCCTGCGCAAAAAGCAGCGGTTTTGGAAACGCAATCACTCTTTGAAAAGCTGATTTCTCCTGAAAAGCCAGAGAACAATAAAAATCTATTTAGTTTTTTTAAACAAGAAAAAACAGAACCCATCAAAGGACTTTATTTTTGGGGTGGTGTAGGTAGAGGGAAGAGCTACTTAATCGATACCTTTTACGATTGCCTGCCATTCCCACAAAAATCCCGCATTCATTTTAACCATTTCATGCAGAAGATTCATGGCCGACTAAAAACGCTGCCAAAAACACCAAATCCATTAGTGATAGTTGCCAAAGATTTAGCCAAACAATATCGAATACTTTGTATCGATGAATTTCATGTAGATGATATTACCGACGCAATGATTATGGCTGGTCTGCTCGACTCTCTTTTTTCTCACGGAGTTACGCTCGTCACCACCTCCAATATTGAGCCTGATCTGCTCTATAAAAATGGACTACAACGAGATCGCTTTTTACCTGCCATAGATTTGATTCACGAACATACAAAAATTGTTCATTTAGATAATGGTATTGATTATCGCCTCGCGCTGTTAGAGAAGCATGGGACCTTCCACATCGTAAAAACCGCTGAAGACTCAGTAGAAGTTCTTAAGCAACATTTGCAAGAACTGGCCAATACGGAAATCAAATACCAACAAGAAATAACACTCAATAATAGGCAACTCCAATGTAGTGCAATTTCAGACAACCAAATCTGGTTTAGCTTTGAAGAAATTTGCCAAACACCACGTTCCTCCGCAGACTATATCGCACTAGCGAGAGACTATGAAACCATCCTGGTTGGTAGTATTCCGATGATGGATGATGGCAAAAATGATGTCGCTCAACGATTCATCCATTTGATAGATGCACTCTACGATCATCGTGTTAAGTTTATTGCTACCGCATTCACTCCCCCCGAGACGCTCTACACTGGTGAAAGATTGTCATTCCCTTTTCAACGTACGGCAAGTCGGCTAATAGAAATGCGCAGTGAAAACTATCTTGCCCAATCTCATCTACTCTCTTGATTAACAACACAGGCTTAATCGGCACAAAATATACACTTGAATTCCGCAATTAATCTGATATGGTTCAACCTAGATTAATCAGTTGGACGCGTATTTAGAGTGCAAGCAGTTGGTTTGATTGGCGTAATGAAAAGTTTTGCGTTCACCTGGTTGGTGAATCAAATACTTTTCATATAGCCAAGTAAATCAAATGATTGTGCTATAAATCGTGGATCAACTGATTAATCTAGGTTCAACTCATTATAAATTACTTGTGGAGCAATCAATGGCCGAAACCGTAGATGAACTAACCATCGAATACACTGAAGATGGCCTCGTCACCGTTAAAGAGCTTGATAAGCAAGTGTTGACCAAAGGAGCCTGGTCAACATTAATCTATCGATATCAAGATTGGGATAGAAAAAAAGAGGCTTATGGCCCTGACAAATACAGTATTCGCCGTTATCAAAAGCGTAATGGAGAATATATGCAAAAATCTAAGTTCAATATTTCTAGCCGAGATCAAGCGACCAAAATCATCGATGCGCTACAAAAATGGATGGACGATGTTCCTGAAGAAACTAAGTAGGCAAAAAACCTTTTGCAATAAAAAAGCCGCGACAATCGCGGCTTTTTTATGCATAAAAGTGTAACTATTTATAGTTATAACTTGTCTGCGTTCTCTGAAAGGTAGCTAGCAACACCATCTGGTGATGCATCCATACCTTTATCACCATCTTTCCAACCAGCAGGGCAAACCTCTCCATGCTCATCAGTAAACTGCAGTGCATCAACCATTCGCAACATTTCATCGACATTACGACCAAGTGGTAAATCGTTAACCACTTGATGACGCACAAGACCTTCTCTATCGATCAAAAATGAACCACGAAAAGCCACACCACCATCAGACTCTACATCATAGTCTTTACAAATCTGATGAGTCATGTCGGCTGCCAAAGTATATTTAACCTGACCAATACCACCATCATTAATTGCTGTGTTTCTCCATGCATTATGGGTAAAGTGAGAATCGATAGAAACACCAATAACTTCTACACCACGCTTGGTAAACTCATCCATACGGTGATCAAACGCGATCAATTCCGAAGGACAAACAAATGTAAAATCAAGAGGATAGAAAAATACTACTGCGTATTTCCCTTTAGTTGTTTGTGAAAAACTGAATTCATCAACAATTGACCCATCAGCCAATACAGCTGGAACAGTAAAATCTGGAGCCTGCTTACCTACAAGTACACCCACGATTTGTCTCCTTATTTGAGGGAAGTTAGAAAGGATCTAAACGTAAAATACTACGCCTATTTTTAATTCAATTCAATACTTGACTTGATCACTATGGATCTATTTCCTAAAATAAATAGGGCCTCTTTTTGTCCTATGGGATCAAACCGAGTACTAAACCGGAAGTATTGAGATAGCACGCATCATATCACTGCGCGTGATCATACCGACTAAACATTTTTTTTCATCGACAATAGGAATATGATGTATATCATGTTCGGTAAACAGGGAGATGAGCTGTACGGCATGGTCGCTCTCACTCATAGTAACCGCAGGCGACGACATAATCTGTCCAACCACCTCTTCTTTCTCTGATACTTCCCCATCAGTTTTTTTGAGAAAACGCTGCATTTTATTCTTCATTAAGCGGGCATCATCAATATTTGCGTGATGTACAAAGTCAGTAAATGTCACCACTCCAAGCACCCGATTAAAGCTATCGACTACCGGCAACCCTTTTACATTACGCGAGCGTAACAGGCCCCATGCTTCATCTAGCTCGGTCCCATAAAACACGGACTCTACATCACGGCTCATAACATCTGCACACGTTAGCTCTCCCATCTTTCTCTTATTAGCATGGGCAACTGCAAGGCTATAGATGCGATTAAGCTCTGTGTGAGAAACATCCACAAAAGAGTCCATCTCTTTTAAAGCGGCTTCTAGGTCACTCTGATTATAAAGCGACTTTTCAAATCCCCAATCTTCTCGTTTGTTAGTTTTCTCACTACCAAGTTTGTTTGGATAGCTTCTGCCAGGAACGAGGTTATTAATGACTAGCCCCAAAATCAGCATAACAATAACATTGATCATTACTGGGTCTATCACATAACGATACCCTAATGATTGCAGTTCTGGAGTTCCGAGCAACATTCCCAAGGCCGCAGCACCTGCAGGTGGATGCAGGCTTTTTGTGAAATTCATAACCAATATTGATAAGCCAACAGCCATTGCAATCGCCAGCATAAAGTCAGGAATCATCTGGAAGCAAAAAACTCCAATCGTGGCCGAAAATAGATGTCCGCCAACCAAAGGCCAGGGTTGCGCAAGAGGGCTGTTGGGAACAGCAAAAACCAGCACCGCAGTTGCTCCGATTGACGCGACAAACAATGGAGCGTGATCTACGCTTGTTATATAAGCTGTCAATGTAACGCAGAGGTAAGTGGCGATAAGAGCGAGTACTGCGGATATAAATGTTTCCTTACTGCTCAAAAAGGAAGCATCAGGTAATAAGTATCTAATAAATTTTCGCATTGATGCAGCTTGATCCCAAACTTTAAAAACCAATTATATTTCGTCAGCGACGCATACACCCCGCCACCAACCAAAGAGGAGAACTTCGTTTCTCCGCTTTGGGCCGCGGCACCCTATAGGTGAAGCCCATTTGGTTTGCACCCACCGCAAGTGATCGGGTATTTTAGATTAAATAGCACTTTAATTAACTAAGTGTGACATATACCACATGTAAAATAGAAACTAATGTCGTATAGTTTACCCATAGTCGCAAGACATTAAACAAAACAGAGTTTGATTAAAACATAACAAATAATTTTATTCGATAACCACTCATCACTTAGGAGAGCACTATAATGTCAATTTATTTACAAATCGAAGGTATCAAAGGTAACGTTACTGCAAAAGGCCATGAAGACTGGATCGATATTTCATCTATCCAATGGGGTGTAGGACGTGCAATCTCATCATCAGTAGGAACTGCTGCTGATCGCGAAGCAAGCAAACCAAGCATCAGCGAAGTAAGCGTCACTAAATTGATGGAAGAATCAACACCACTAATTTTCACAGAAGCCTGTGTAGGTAAAGCGAAAAAAGTCAGCATTCACCTTTGCACAACTGGCACAGAAAACATCGACACATATATGGAATATGATTTAGAAGATTGCATGATTTCTGGTTATTCAATGAGCTCTGGTGGTGATCGTCCAAGTGAATCTATCTCTTTCAGCTTTACTAAACTCATGATGAAATACATCCCATACGATAAAGCAGGTAAAGCAATGAGCCCACTTCCAGCGGGTTACGATATGGCTGCGGGTTCAAAAGTATAATTGTACTTTTTACCAAAAGCTTGAAACAAAAAGGGATGCCAATGGCTTCCCTTTTTGTTCATCTGCTTTTTATCCATCTAATATAAATAACAAAAATCCAAGCGTCACTCTCTCCAATCAATCGCTCGCGTCGGCTAACAACTCCAATTGAATTCGAACGTAATTCAAACGCTCCTTTGCATAATCATTCATATCGTGAGAAAGCTGTGCTGTATTAATTGATTGATTATAAGCCGCATACGCATCCGGCCAATGTTCGGATAACTCTAGTACAATTGCTAACCCCAACCACCAACGGCTTTTATAGTTATCTGTATCAATCGCTTTTTTATAAGCATCAACAGCTTTAGCGTATGATTGAGAGTTTTGATGCGCCAATGCCAGTAACGCATAATACTCGCCATCACCTTTTGCATAACGTTCTCTCGATTCTAACACCTTCACTGCTTCACTATTTCTATTCATTTCCAAATAAATTCTCGCCAGCCACGTTGAAATAAGCGTTATATGAGGATTATGAACCAGTGCTTCATTCAAATTCTTTTCTGCGCGATCCCAACTCCTATTTTCAACATGAATCCCTACCAATGCTTTTCGGGCATGGAGATACGCGGGGTGTTTTTGCAACGCAGTTTCCAATAGTGGAATTGCTTTATTGGTCTGTCCACTTTCGACAAATTTCATGGCTTCTTGATATTTCTGCTCCGCGATTTGTTCATTTGTTAACGGAACATTTTTTTTATCAATAGCTTTTTTAACGGCAATATGCTTTTGTTTCGGTGCTAATATTTCCTGGTCATCCATTTTTTTCGTGACACTTTTTATTGGATTTTTCTTGGCAATAGAATTCGCTTTGGCTTTTTTAGCCGGTTTCGGAATCACTGGTACTTCACTTTTTGCCGCTATGCTTTCAAGTGGTTTATTAGTAATCCCCTTGTTCTTCGTAACGACTGTTTCTACTTTATTTGGCTTGGATTGTTCAATGGCTTTGCCGATATTTTTATCCGCTATAGTAGTTTTTGCGAGTTTAGTATTTTTTTCTGACTTGTTAGTTTTATTAAACTCTTTAGGTTTATCAATTTTTGTTGGCAATATAGGCTTTTTAATCTTTTTAGCTGACTCTGCCATTGCGAGTTTAACCGGGTTATTGTTTTTTCCAGATTCTTGAGCAACAGGATTTAAAAGAGCCTTAGGGGAAGCTTGAGAAATGACCGGTTTTTCTTCACTAATAGTGTTAGTAATTTTTGTCAACGGCGGTAAACTACTACCGACACCGACGGGCGGTAAACCTTCGTCAGGTAGTTGATGTTCACGTTCATCAATACCTATTTCTCGATTATCCCCACCTTCCATGCTTAGCAAGCCTTCGGTCGTTGCTAATAGCTCCACACCATTTCCTGGTTCGTTCTTAGTAATATGCGAGTCCAATCCTAAAAATGGGATGCCAGTCGTTGTGTAGACGATAAATATGGAAAGTGTGAGAATTCCAGCGGTTAATATAATAGTTGAAGAAATATTCCACGGGATTCTTTTCAGCATCGCCTTTTCTTTCGAATCATTAACACTAATCGTGTTTTCTACTTCACTATTTGAACGCTCTTTAAAGTCGGACAACATTTTATTCACAATATTCATGTAACTAACCAATCAAACATGAAAACTGTTATCGCGCCGAATGCTGCTAGAAATAACGGTATATAAAAAAAGTATAAAAGGAATTTATCATCTTCCGGTTCTATCCAATCGCATTCACTCGCGGCTTGAAACACACTCGATTTACTTATAATTTTTTCACCTTTTCCATGTGCCAACAACAATGCTTTATTCGCAACAAAATTGATAACTCTGGGAATACCTCGCGTTTTTCGATACAGGAGACTTACAGCGGCAGGCGTAAAACAGACACCCTCAATAGCGCCGGAATTATTTAACCGCTGTTCGATATAACCGAGCATCTCTTTTTTTGATAGTGGCTTCAGTTTTTCTGAGTGTACAATATGATGCCGTAATTGTTTGATAGATTCATGCGCTAAATGAACATTCAGCTTTTCTGTTCCTGAAAAAATAAAATGAATCAGTTTTCTATGATGTGTCTGTAATTCACATAACAATTCAATAGTTTTAAATGTATCCAATGGCAAATTCTGCGCATCATCAACCCACATCACTATAGGATAATCCGTTTTGCTGTAGTGCTCATACAATAAACATTGGATTTGCTTGAGCAATTGTGCATTCGTCGCCGATACAGAGTAAGTGACGCCAAACTCTTCAACAATGGATTTCAAAAAATCGATAGGACTAGCTGAAGAATCTAAATTTTGCATCACGTAAAAGTCGTCACCCAGCGCCGAAACAATTTGTTGCAGCAGAAACGTCTTACCAACACCTTTTTCACCAACAATCTTTACAGCACTCTCCCCAGCTTTAAGTGAGAAAGCAACAGTATTTGCCACATGGATTGCCGATTCATGTTGAAATAGAAATTTTCTTTTTGGTAACGAAGAAAATGGCGCTTTAGAAAAGCCAATTTTACGCTCATAATCAGCAACAAATGACTCTGAGGACAAGGTAGCCGTTAACGCTTTGTGGCTCTCTGATTCAATTAACATAGTTCTGAATCCTATAAATGATGCGTTTAATATTCTGACTAATGTTGTAATGACGAAAATCTATGTAAAGTATCTGATGCTTCAGCATCCCAACGACCTCCACCACTATCAGCAATGGTAGGCTTCACCAACACCACTAATTCTTTTTTAACTCTAGTAACACTCTCATGCCGAAACAAACGGCCAATCAAAGGAAGATCACCGAGAATCGGGACTGATGCTACAGATTCAACCGTTGCTTCTTTCATCAAACCACCAACCACAATTATCTGTTCACTTCTTGCCCGTACAACAGTATCTGTTTCTCTAACCGTACTAGCTGCTAAGGGAAGATCAAATCCTTCACCACCAATGATAAAAGCCTTATTTTTTTGAGTGACGTCGCTAACAGTAGGATGCAAATGCAAGCTTATATATCCATCTTCATCAATTTGTGGGGTAACATCTAACGCGATTCCCGAGAAGAAAGATTTCATTTCCACTTGAGTCTGGCTACTATTATCAGAATTTCCTGAGTTACTATTGTCATTATTTTGAGTAATATTGGTAATATAAAACTCTTCTCCACCAACTTTTATTACTGCTTTTTGGTTATTAATCGCTGAAATTCTTGGGCTGGAAAGTATATGGACATCGCCCTGTGTCTGAATCATCTCTATAAATGCACCGAAATTATTTGACTGAAGTGCGACACTAAAAACACCACCAAAAGCTGTTGAACCAAGTGCGCTGACAGGCGCAGAAAGAATATTAGAAGTAGAACTTCCTTGATTACCCGTAACACCCGAACCCGACAATGAAGTTCCTCCTCCAGTTTGACTTAACGTCAGCGACGAAGAGCCGGAAGAAAAAAGCTTTCCCCAATTAATACCCGATTGAAAAGAGTCATTAAGATCAACTTCTAATAACTTGGCCTCTAGAATTACCTGCCGAACAATATTCGATTCAAGCTTACTTAAAAAACTCTCTACCAGATCTAGCTCTTTAGGTAATGCATTCACAACCATAAATCCGGAATGACGATTGACAACAACTTTTCGTCCATCAACTTCCCCTATTATGGCTTTCAAGCTTTCAGTTAAATCATCCCAGAATTTTATTGAATTCGATGTGGTGATGTTTACACCAGATCCACCGCCATCACTAATTCCACCAGAGGAAACAACGGATTTGGAACTTCCCTCTCTAACCAAATTCAGATAATTCACATGAAATATTTTTGAGCGTAAAGAGTTACCATAAACGAGAAACTTTGTTCCCTTACGTTCGTAAAAGAAACCATGAGAGCTTTGTAAGTGATCAAAGACTTCGTGTAGATTTACCGATTTCAGAGAAAAACTAACGTTTCCTTTAATATCCGGTTCGAGCATGACACTATAAGGTGTATCTTTCACTATATTGAGATAAACATCTCTCACATTGGCTTTGTGCACCGACAAATCAAATTCATTAACCACCGGGTCAAATTTTTTCTTCGGAACTGAAATCTCCAATGGAGGCAACATTGCCCGTGAAATCGCCTTGGGAACGCCCAATTTTTTTAGTGATGAGATATCTTTGGCCTCTTTTATTTCATGTTTAATTCGACTATTGGTTCGCTCTCCCCATTCAGCAGGATTACTCGCACAAGAAGAGAGCGACACAGCAATCGCTGCAACACTCCAAAGTAAAATCCGTTTATGAAAGTTGTTATTCATCATTGCCGGTTGACGGTAATAATTTACCGCCTTACCTCCTTGAGATCATATCTGGCAGTCAGATAAAGCGAACGGGGTATTCCATTAACCAGTAGAACAATATTGTCTGAATTAATCTTCATGACTTTTGCTCCACTAATATAATCACCTTTAAATACTGTTTTGCCGTTAACTACAGCAAATTTCCTCAGATCAGAGATGAGGATTTGCTGAAGAGCATAGAGTGATGAAAAAGGTTTTTTCTTCGGCCTTTTCTTCGCTTTCTTTGCCTTTTTCACCTTCTTTTCTATTTTCTTTTCAGCCACTACTGGCTTAGCCACAATCACATCCTGACGAGTAGGATCAGGAAGTTTTTTAAGTGACTCAACGGCAGATAGATTTGTCGATAAGATGAGCAATAAAAGAGTGAGCGATTTAACCATGTTAGTGAAAATGCAAGGGGTGAGCCAAACTCGATTGGGCAGTAAAACGGTAAAACAAACGTTAGGGTGCCTCCGGTTGTGATTTAGAGTGGTGATAACAAGGCAAAAAAAAAACGAAAAAGCGGAGTTTACTGCAGTAAATGAGTATTTTGAGTTTTGTTTTCCTCGGTGCCCTTTAGGGTAAACACAGTTAGCACGCTATAAATCAATTACCGGAGGTGCCCGTTAGAGAGTCATCCAATTATTATGCAAACTGATTGTATAAACGCTCAATCTCAACTCAGAAACAGGATGTTCTTTCACTTTCAGTTCAACATTTTCCCAAAATAGATTCCAAGGTAAAGATTCAAGTTTTTGCAAATAGTTGAGCAGCTCGATATAACTACCCTGTACTGTCAATTCAACTTCATAGCGGTACATACTGTCTTTGTTATCTTTATGCTGAGATTGTTTGATTTTTTCGATGCTTTGTAGAGCTTCTTTAGCGTCGCTAACATCCAAATTAGCAGGTAAGGTTGAAGCACTATTGCCGTGAATATCAATGATATCCACCGGTAACTTTTCAATCGCAATTAAAGAAAGAGTTTTTCCTTGATTTAACATTGCATAAAGAAGATCAACCATTTGCCGAGGATCAACAAATTCAGAACTGGTTCGGGAAATTTCTGCTTCCAGCTTTTTCAGGACATTAGTCATTTTCTCAATCTGTTCTTGATCAGAGAGAGTAGGATCAATACCAAATTTATTTTGGACGTTTAGCATCTTTGCCGTATAGCTCTTGGTGTCAGCTTTAGCTTTTTCAACCGCCTTAGTTACTTCACTAAACTCATCCATAAGAGGCTGCACTAACACCAAATCGACGAGAGCATAGATCAACGCTAATACACCACTAATTAACAAGCGTCGCATGTTTTTACTCAATACTGAGTACTGTTTATGGAGAGTATCCAACTGTTCTGTAATGCTACTGCTCATTGCTCAGCGTTTCTTCCGATTTTGCTTTAATAAAATGATCTAGTGGAGAGTCTTCCTCGATCTCATGTGTTGATATTGTGAACGCCACAATACCACTATCAGGTAATGCATTTTCCGCAGCCCCTACTTGAAAATCGGTAAATGTCACTCCTTTAAAAGCTGCTTCGGCAGCTAATTTTTTCAGATATACCATTATCAAGTCCGGCTTTTGCGTTTCACCTTCAATAATGGCTCTGTCACTAGAACTGGTAAATTGAATAGATGTAATCCATAAACCTTCAATATCTTGCTTTGCTAGTGCAACAAAATGTTTGGAGAACCCCGCACTACCATAGGCGAGTTGTTTTTGTATTTTAGATTTTATAGCGTTTTTTTCCGCTACTTTCTCTTTTAGCTCAATAAGCTTAACTTTTAAGTTGTCTTCAGATGCAGATTTATTAATAATCTGTTGCAATTTATCCATTGCATTTTTTGCATCATTGACTGAATTCATCTCAATAGATAACTGATCTTTTAATATCTGCAATTTCCAATAAAAAAAGCTCGTACTTCCAATAGCCAAAACGACAACTAAGGAAACAACAAAAGCCACCTTTTTAGAAACTTTCTTGCGCTGCTTAGTAGGAAACTCTGCTAAATAGAGATTAACCTGTTGCCTCATGCCACAACCTTTTCACTACGTAACGCCGCCCCTAATGTGAGAATTAAATCATCAGTGATCGGAGTTATTGACCCAACTATCCATTCCAGTCCTTCGTGAAGATCAGATACTACGCAAGGTAATGAAAGATTATTATTCAAAAATTGCGATACGACTGTCGCCGCTTCGAAAGATGGCATAAGGGCAACACTTGACATGCTAGTTGTTGAAAAGTGCCTGTCAAAATAATCAATTGATCTTTGAATTTCTAAAGCGAGAGACTCAAGAGTGTCATGAGTTTGGTCTAAATTATTAAACCCCAGTTCAAGACGTCGCGTAAAATAGAGCTCTCCATTTTTACAAAAATTTATTACCCCATAGGAATCGTGTAATAAAATACCAACAACTCCCTTAACATCACCACTGACTGCTGAAACAAGATTGAGTAGCGCTAACTCTTCAATATCAACAATCGTAAGATTAATTTTCGCTTTCTTTAATAGCTCGATTTTTTCGACGAGCGGCGCTCTCCGTGCTGCAACAACATTCACACTTTTAGATTGGCCACTATCCTCGGGAGTTGGAAATATATCAAATGTTGTTTCTTCTACTGGTAAATCAATTATATCCTGCACATCCCACTTTATTGCTGCAACCATTTCATCTTCTGGCACGGGTGGAGCATCAACATGTAATAATCGATAGTCGTCAGCATGTAGAGTAAAAGCACACCTTCTTTTTGATAGCTTAAACTGTTTCGATAATCCCCTAAGTACTACTAGATAGTCGTTTTGTGGGCAAGATACCGTCTCCCAATGCAATATCCGTGGCTTTTCTTTGCCATTTTTCTCAACCATGACAAAGCTCAATCCTTCAGCATTAAAGCTGAATGCACACAAAGTATTTCCAATGGGTTTGCGATTAAAAAACATCCATATACTCAAATAGATAGTTACTCTATTTATGTTACGGATTTGTTGTTTGAGAACTTAAATTAAGTTTAAATTAGATGGATAATTATAAATCATGAATAAAAATTTTATTCTGGCACTCTTTATTTTGACGACTATTGATCAACTTCATCCCAACTAGTGGTTTTCCAATCAGGCGCACTTCCCCCGCCTCAACCTCAGCTTCCAGTGCTTAGATTTATTTCATCGACCCACACTTCGGGTTCTCGCCCCGCCCGGCCACGAAGGTTATAACGCAACCTAACGTAGTCAAACACGTAACCACTTGGTAAGTCATATGTGGATGGCTCTGAAACCCAAACATTATCCGTTGAAACGCCGATATGCCGCCAAATTTCTTCGCGCCTGTCATTAGTGCTGTCATACAGCTCCAAATAGATTCGCTGCCTTACACCTGATGCCGAACCAATAACACTCTTTTTATAACCCAGGGAAAAATCAAGCAACACATTACCTCCTGTCGTATCAATGAATACGGGAAGCAACTCTTCTCGATAACCGGTCAAATTATTCCACCCTCCACCAGTGCTCGTAGTAAATTTTAGTGCTTGGCCTGATGGCGTGCCGCTACAAGTTCCACAATTCGCTCCCGCATCTAGTGCAGAAGTTCCTTGGGAACTAGTTTCCGTAGCAGGCCAATCTACTAATGATCCAGCGGGAAAGTGTTCCACATAACTCATCCCCCCGCCTCCACCTGCACCGGCAACGGTTGCATCAATAACAACTACAACCAAGTTATTAACTCCTTGCACTTCCAACACACAATCTATACCACTTAGTGTTGCAGACAGCGTTGAAAAGGTACCTCCAGCAAAGTTTTTCTGATTGGGTATGGCAATTGAGGCACAAGCAGTACCGTTGCTTAAAGCTTCTATTTCCCTTTCTAGTGCAGACTCTGCCAGCAAACGCGCTTGAAGGTGGTCACTTTTTTGATTATTGTCACTTAAACTCGCTCTAGACATCAATAGAGAAACAACAACCATCCCGCCGACAACAGCGAGAAGTATATATACAACGATTGCAGATGCGGCACCATGTTGAGTATTTCTTGCAAGCATTAGAGTACGCCTCTCAACATCACTCGGTTCGTTAATGAATAATTTACGCCATTTTCAGATAAGGTCATCACCCACTCAACAAACTTAATATCTGCAATAGAACCCGCAGCAGTTATTCCATCTGCTTGATAATAGTTAAAAGTAAAAGCCGTCAGTTGATTACTGATTGGAGAGCTAACAACAGGGTTATCATAGTCAATACTTAATGTATTACCTGAATAGGAATACGTTACAGAAATCCCGTCGACATCGGTGAACTCATACGAGGTGGAAGTGAACGTGGCAATATCAAATGCTGCTGTGTAACGTGTTCGTCTTATTTCTTTGCTCAATCGCTCATCAAGAAGACGGAGCTTAGAAAGCGCTGAAACATTATTTTTCGTTTTTCGATAACTCTCTACACTAGATTCAATATACTGTGAAACAACCATTACAATAATGGAAAGAACCACGATTGAAACAACCAATTCAATTAATGTTAAGCCATTCTGCTTTTTTCTTATAGAATATGCGCTGTCTAACATCACATCAGTTCATGAGTAAAAATGAAATATTCGCTCGGGTTTGGCCACCTGAAGTCACGACAATCTCTATGCTCTTGCAATCACCTGATGCACAAGCAGCATCACCAGAGGCGGAGGCAATTGTTACCGTTTTCACCAATCCTGCGGGGTTAGGTAAATCGTCACAATCAGTGTTTACCAACCCAGCGTAGCCCCCGGCTCTTCGTAGATACAAAATATGTTCTGCACAGGATTGTGCATAAGCATTACTTTGTAAAACTTCAATATCTACAGAAAATGACTTTGAAACAGAAATAAAACCATCGGAAAACGGAGTAGCAACCACCCCTAATACGATTATAATTATGACTATTTCTATCAGAGATACACCGCGCTGTTTATGCAAAGGGCTTCTCTCAAACATCTACAATCTCGCCAAGCTTACATGACCACTAACTGGCAGAATAGTCACTCGCCAAGTGACGCCTCCAGCATTCATATCAATCGTTGTATTTGCGCTAAGTAATAACCCACTTCCCGTATTGTACGGTCTTCCCAAGCTATCAAACGCAACGGAAGTTGTTGCAGAAAACTGAGCGCTATCTTCCAAAGCTCTGGAAAAAGGCTGAAAAGTAACGGGATCAATGATCACTGCACCAGCTGTGTCACAAGGCTTTCCCGCATCGCTAGAAGTGCTTGTAACTCGGTAGTTAGTTGTTGTATTGATATCAAGTGAAAGTGAACATTCCCAATTGATTGCCAACGACTGAAGGTGACGAATATGGCTAACAAAAAGATCGGCTTGATGTGCAGCAGTAATAACACCAGAATTATTTAGTTTTACACTCGCTACTGATGTGAGAACACCCAAAACTAGAATCACAATAACAAGCTCTAACATTGTTAGCCCTCGTTGTAAGTTTCGTTTGCGTAGTAGCATCACCTTATCGACCATAATTTAATCGTTATAAATCATAACAATTTGTATTGTCATGCCAGGATAGTGTTGGAGAGTTCGCTGTTATAATCGAATGTTGAGTAATACAGCTGGGATCGCTAAACCCGGTGATATCCACATCATCTGCTCCGATACCATCTAAATTGACCCGTGCTTTTCCTGGCACACTCACATCAAAGCCATCAAGATTATTTGTAATTTGATTCCATGTAGGGCGCGCATTTTGTTGCTCTGCCATCGTTATCGCTAACGCTGATTTAAACGCACCAATACTGCCCTGCTCACCCGCGCTCAAAGCATTTCCACTAATATCAACAAATCTCGGTGCAGCAACAGCAGCAATAATGCCCAACACAACAATAACTATCACCAACTCAACTAATGTCATGCCTTGTTGTTTAATTTCACGTCTTTTCATTTTAAATACCATTGAGCAAAAAAAAGCCAGGTAAGAAACCTTACCCGGCTTTTTTACTAACTTATAAATTAGCTATTACAAATCAAAGCATGTTGTACCATCATTCCAAGAAAGTGTTGCATTACCTTCTGTTCCAGCAGTGTGGATTGTTGCGCATGCAGCATCTGAGTAACCGGTAATTGTTACGTCATCAGTTGCGTCGCCATCCAAATCCACTGCCGCAGTTCCATCAGCAGGATTTGAAAAACCATCAAGGTTCGCTTCAATTTGTGTCCAAGTTGGTTGTGCTGTTTGTTGTTCTGCAATTGTAATTGTTAATGCAGATTTGAATGCACCGATACTGCCATTTTGACCTGCAGTAATCGCATTCGTACTGATATCTACAAATCGAGGTGCTGCAACTGCGGCAATAATCCCCAACACGATAATTACAATTACCAATTCGATTAACGTCATACCTGCTTGTCTTTTCATGTTAACTCCTGTCACTCTAAGTTTTTAGCCAGTGAGCCTTAGAAAAGAAATCAAACACTGGCAAGCTATTTAGTTCACCAGACTTATCGACGGGTTATGTCGCACACTTAACAAATTTTGGTTATAAATTGAGTAGAAATGTGATATTCATCATGGTTTATTGGAAGCCGATGAAAACTATCAAATATCGTATTGACAGCTTAAGTAGGTTAATCACTTCTACCAGATATTCACTTGCGTAAATAGTGGAAACTAAAACCTAAATTAAATCGCCCCCAATAAACTAATCATTGGCAAAAATATTCCCAACGCCATCACCAAAACAATACCAGCAATAACCAGCGCCATTATCGGTTCTATGGCAGAAGTAAGGGCCTTAATCGTATAAGCTATCTCTCGCTCATAATAGTCTGCCACTTCGCCAATCATCTCATCCAGAGAACCTGACTCTTCACCAACGCTAAACATCTGCACAACAATTCCAGGAAAAATATCCATACGCCTGGCGTTTTCAGTAATAGATTCACCACGCTCTACGCCAGCTCTCATCTCATTGATTTTCTGTTCCATATAAACGTTGCCCACTGTGGGAGCAATCACACGTAAAGCCTGCTCCATGGGCACACCAGCTTTTCCCGTCACCGCTAAACTTCTAGCAAATCGAGTAATTGCGGATTGGCTAATCAGCTTCCCAAACAGTGGCATATTCAAAATGTAGTGATCCCAAAGCATTTTCCCATGTTTAGTTGATATGAGTTTTATAAATGTATATCCGAGAAAAAAAGGTATTGCGATACAAAAATACCAGTAATTAATCATAAAATCCGAAGACATAATTAAAATCTGTGTTGGTAGCGGTAACTCTGCACCAAAACTACTGAACATCTTCACAAAATTTGGCAATACAAATACGTTGACGATCACCATACCAATTGTAATAACGGCTAATACAATAGCCGGATAACGAAGTGCCGATTTGACTTGATCACGCGTCTCCTTTTCTTTCATCAAATAGGTAGAAAGATCATCGAACACTTCAGCTAAGCGGCCTGTGGTTTCTCCGATGTGAACTAAGTTAACAAATAGTGGTGGGAATACACCACTCTGACGGCGCATGGCTGTGGTTAAATCAACACCTTCATCTAAGCTATCAAGTAGCTTTTGTATAATCTTTGACAGTGCTGGATTTGTAGCAGACCCCTTTAAACCATCAAGCGCTTGCATAACCGGCACACTCGCTTTTAACAAAGTATAAAGCTGGCGACTAAAAAAAATCAGATCTTGTGTTTTTAATGAACTAGGTGTGCCAAATGAGACCTGGAAGTTAGCAATGGCACTAACTTTTGATATTGCCTTTTCTTTTATCTCGATGGGAATAATTCCAGCACTACGGAGTTGTGAAGCTACCGCATTTAGGTTAGCTGCTTCCATCTGGCCGCTAAGCTGTTTCCCGTCGCGCGCCCTCGCCTTATAATTAAATATAGGCATGATTTATCCTATCGCAACATGCATAACTTGTTGAACCGTGGTAATACCTTTTGCCGCCAAACTTAACGCACAACTTCTTAAGCTTTTATAGCCCTTTTGCTTCTTGGCGATATCAGAAAAACCTTCCAGATCACGACGCTGTAATGCAGTAATGAGTTTGTCATCAATCTCCAGAAACTCGTGGATAGGAATTCTCCCGCTGTACCCTGAATAATGGCAGTGAGTACAACCACGACCATGAACAAAGTTAAGCTTTTTAATCTGCTCTCCCCATATGGATTGCATAATCGCTTGCTGATTTTTGTCAACTTTTGCGGGTTCTTTGCAATTCACACACACTTTTCTCAATAAGCGCTGTGCAACTATTCCCCTGAGTGACGCAGCAATCAAATATGGTTCTGCCCCCATATCTAACAAACGACTAGCAGTGGAAATAGCATCATTGGTGTGTAATGTTGAAAGCACTAAATGCCCAGTCATTGCGGCTTTCATTCCAATCTCAACAGTATCGTGATCTCGCATCTCTCCGACCAAGATAATATCTGGATCTTGGCGAAGAAATGCTCTTAAAATTCCTGCGAAATCCAATCCAATTTTTGTATTAATTTGAACCTGGTTAATTCCAGGCAAGCGATACTCTACCGGATCTTCAGCAGTTAATATTTTTACATCAGGCGTATTTAGTTCGTTTAGCGCGCCATACAATGTTGTTGTTTTACCACTTCCTGTGGGGCCAGTAACTAACACCATCCCACTAGAACCACTGAGAAGTCGGCGAAAGCGCAATAATATATCCGCTTTCATTCCAGTATGATCGAGATCAAGAATCTGTTTCGATTGATCTAACAATCGCATTACCGCCGCTTCACCATACTGAATCGGAATTGTCGATAATCGCAAATCCACTGGGCGATCCAAAACATTCAATTGAATTCTTCCATCCTGGGGGAGTCGCTTTTCCGAAATATCCAAGCCGGCCATCAGTTTTAAGCGAGAAATGAGTGGGCCATTCAACCGAGGATCAGCTTTGGTTTGAACATGTAGCACGCCATCTTGTCGCAATCGAATATATAGCTCACGCTCCCCCGGCTCTATATGCACATCAGAAGCACCAATTTGCACGGCATCTTCAAACATGGTTTGTAAAAATTTCGCAACAGGTGTTTCCGCCCCCTCTACCGACAGTTCGTTTAGATTATTGGGGTTACCACTATCTGTTAAACCCTGCTCGAGTTGATTCGCCAATCCCTTCATTTCAGAGGTACGACGAAACACCATATCCATGGCTGCGGTTAACTCGTTCTGTTTGGCAATTACGACATCAAAGGGTTTATTTAAAATACGGGAGATTTCATCATAGGCAAAAATATCGAGTGGATCAGCCATAGCCACTTCATATTTCTCCGGCGTCTCTTTAATGACCATGGAGAGCAGCCTGCGACTTTGTAACTCGGGTAAGAGACAGGAAACATCGGGCGTCAACTTGTAATCATCCAAATTAACTTTGCCAATGCCTAATTGATGAGACAAAAAATCGAGAAGTTGATCTTCTGAAATAAAACCTTCGGAGATTAATTCTCTGCCCAGCTTGTTTCCGCTTTTTTTCTGGCTAAATAACGCACTCTCCAACTGTGCTTGTGAAATTACACCGTTAGAGACAAGTAAATCACCTAATCTGATTTTCTTGAGTTTTGCCATTATCCTGCTGTTCCTGCTGGATGTTTATTCATCCTTGAGTGCCAAAATGGGGGAAATAAGAACCCCATACTCATAACGACAAAGGCTTGCTAATGCTTTAATAAATCAGGTTTTTTACCATTGTTTGAGTAATTCTCGGACAGAAACATTTCCCACGACAGTACACACAAAGATGCTAAAATCTTTAGATTAGTTAAAAATCAGTTTATTAGCATCCGTGAACACATCTTGGGTCAACCAAATTCATCGCAATGCGTTTATAGAGATAATGGGACAAGCCTTTAAGCATGACCGGCCAAAACAGGGAGATAGAAGCTGCTCAAAGTTTGGAGGACTTTCTTCAGTCTATTGAACGCCGAGCGTTTAAAACTGCCTATATCTCAACCAGCAGTAAGGAGGATGCACTAGACATTGTGCAAGACAGCATGATGAACCTCGCCCAAAAATACGCCGACAAACCGACAAACGAATGGCCTATGTTATTTCAACGAATATTACAGAGCAAAATCCGTGATTGGTATCGGCGACAAAAAGTTCGCAATCAGTGGCGAACTTTTTTTAAAGGACAAAACGATGAAGATGATTTGGTGGAGAGCGCACCAGATTTAAATAATAACAAACCGGATGACAAGTTTATACAAACCCAAGCGATGCATACTTTAGAAAATGCTTTACAAAATTTACCACTACGGCAACGCCAGGCATTTTTACTAAGAACCTGGGAAGGGATGGATGTTGCGGAAACAGCAGAGGCCATGCAATGCTCCCAAGGTAGTGTAAAAACACACTACTCCAGAGCTATACACACGTTGAGAGAAATATTAGAGGATTATCGATGAACCAATCTGACGAAAAATTTGCTGTAAATATTCAGCAACAATTATCAGATAGTCTGAATGACATTGATACAGATGTTTTAAACCGTCTGCGTCAGGCTCGCACTCTCGCTGTTAACGCAGCCAGGCAAAAAGAAAGCCGGAACACTGATATCATTAGTCTAGCTTTCCCTCAGTGGCTAGCGCCAGCAAGTACAGCAACCGCTTTTGCGACAATAGCATTTGTCGCAATCACGGTATGGACACAACCTGCATTCTTAACGACACCATTAACACCAACGATTATTGAAGACATTGCTGTTTTAAGTAGTTCTGACGATCTTGATCTCTATGAAAACCTCGATTTCTATATCTGGTTAGAACATGAAGATTCGACAAGCTAGTGTTATTACTGCTTCCATTCTATTTGCATTAACAATCCCGAATGGCGTTAGCAAAGAAAGTAACATTGATGAATTACCAAGCCTGGAAATGCTGGAATTCCTAGGCAATTTTGAAACCGACGACGGCATATGGGTAGATCCAATGGAGCTGGAAGATTTACTCGATAAAACAGAAGAGACTGAACAGATGACGGAGCAAGAAAAATGAGAATATTTATTACAGGAATAATCCTGCTCTCATTTTTTGCCATATCATTGGTACATGCAGAGCAAAACGATTGGGCTTCACTTAACACACTTCAAAAGCAGTCATTGAAACCATTTGAAAAGCAGTGGGAGGCACTATCGGCAGAAAAACGCAGTAATATTCTAAAAGGCTTGAAGCAGTGGAAAGCAATGTCTGCCACAGAAAAGCAAACAGCAACTGAACGCTTTCAGCAATGGAAAAAACTCCCCTCTGATGTCAAACAAAAAATTCGCCAACGCTTCAGTGCTTTTAATAAACTACCAAGATCATCACAAAATGAGTTACGCGGCAATTTCAACAAATTTAATAAACTTTCCCCACAAAAGAAAAAGGAGTTGAAACGCAAGTGGAACTCTATGAGTAAAGCGCAAAAAAGACAAGCCCTACAGAAGAGAAAAATTATACGCAATCTCAATGCGAAACAAAGACGAGCAATTCAACAGAAATTAAGGAATAGAAGATAATCGATTTATATATTGATTCTGTTATATGCTAAAAAAATTACTTTTACTGCTCTTCATTATGCTTGTGTTGATCACTACGCTATTACACGCTAACGAGCTTGATGAGGAAATCGATACACTTTCAACTTTCGGTGTGAATAACGGCTACGATGAATCCGGCAATCACGACTTTGGTTTTGTCGTTGACTGGCAACTTCCATCATACCAGCACATATTTATCAATTATGGAAAGTCAAACAGCAGTGATTCATTACTAAACACCATCCAATATACTTTTGGTTTATCAACTAATCGCTACGAAGCATTTAGCCTCGGTGCTGAATATAGTTATTGGGGGAAATATGGCGCACTGGAAACCCGAACGCTTAAAACACCGATGACTATTAATCGTGAGAACTGGAGTTTCGAACTGGCTCCACAACTCATCATAGCAACAATTTTTCTTGATCCAGATCTAATATCTGCCTCCCGACAACAATCAGATGCCATTCAACTTGCTATCAGAGCAATAAAAGAAATTTCTATTGAGCAATATGATGTAAAAGGTTTTGGCAACCAAATAAGGTTAAGTTATTTTGGTTTAGATAACTACTCGTTTTCAGCAAGCTATTACATTAGCAGGTTCGGTCCCACACCTCTCGATAACACTTCAGCAGGTCTCAAAGGTTTGATAGACCGCACAATACCCATAACAGCAACAAGCTTGGCACAAAGCCTTGAAAAAGAAAGAAGACAACTTTCTGTCGACCGATTTTTTAATTGGGGTAGTCTCGGCTTTAACTGGAGTCGTAGCGAGTTTGCCATTGTTGATGGCACGGCCTCAAACATAGCATTCAACATGAATTTTGAAATTACTGAAGCACTTTTTGTCGGCATTGATTTGGGGCGACAAACTTATTCGGAAGACGATTCCATCTCCACCTACATGAGAACATCATTATTTATATCCTGGTAATTTTTTTAATTTCCCTGTCAACCAATTCCAACCTCCTGCGTTTTAATCAGTAACAGCGATTAATCCTGCAATAAACTCAATAAAAACTAGGAGAACCAAAATGAGTTATCTTAATAAACCGGGGGCACTTTTTAGCCACCCCTTCAAAGTCATTACCGTTTTTTTCGTAATTTTAAGCCTATTCACATTAACCGGCTGTCAAATAGAGGAAGATTCCAACGATGCAGAAAATGGAGACCTGCTCATTCAACTTACCGACGCTGAAGGAGACTTCACCAACTACAGCGTTGATGTGGTTTCAATATCGCTGATTAAAGCGAATAACGCCACGGTAGAGGCACTGCCAGAGAATACTCGCGTAGACTTTTCACAATATGTGGAAATGACAGAGCTACTTACCGCCACGTCCATTCCCAGTGGAGTTTATAAATCTGTCTCCCTAACACTGGACTACAGCACTTCTGAAATTTACGTCGAAAATAGTGATGGAGATAGTGTAAAAGTTGACTCGATTACTGATGAAGATGGCGAAATAATTACTACACTTAACACACAAATATCATTCGATGAAGACAAACCTCTACTGATAAAGCGCGGCATACCTGCGCTCCTGAGTTTAGATTTTGATTTAGAAACTTCCAATGTAGTAAGTTTTAATGATGCGGGCACACCTTCTGTTATCGTTTCACCAAATCTTGATGCTTCCTTAGAACAAGATCCAAATAAAGAACATAGAATTCGCGGCCCATTACGATCTGTCGATGTTGAGCAAGCCACTTTTAATCTTGTTATCCGTCCATTTCATCATCGTATTACTAACGAAAATAATCGTTTCGGTAACATCCAAATCACAACAGATGAAGCAACAGTTTTTGATATTAATGGTGAATCATATTTAGGCCAAGAAGGTATTAACATAATGGACGGCCTCGACAAGCTTATTGGTGTTATTGCTAAAGGCACTGTCGACATCGAGAACAGAAAATTTAGTGCGACAGAAGTTTATGTGGGCTCAAGTGTACCTGGTGGTGACATGGATGCAGTTAAAGGCACCGTATTAAGTCGAGTTGATAATACACTTGCTGTAAAAGGCGCAACACTGATTCGTTCGGGTGGTAGTGCATTATTCCACAATATTGTTGAAGTAAACATCGCTGAAACAACAACAGTAAAACGACAACACGACGTTGCTGATTACACCATTAGCGACATATCAGTGGGACAAAAAGTCACAATCTTTGGTACTTTCAACGAGAATTTTGCAACACCTGAAATCGATGCAAGTGAAGGCATAGTGCATATGGAAATAACATCCGTCACCGGTATAGTTGTTAGTAATCACGAAGTGACAGAAAGCGATGAAAGTTTCGCAATCAATATTCACAAACTCAATGGCAAAAAACCTGAAGTATTTGATTTTGGTGGAACCGGTGTAGATACCGAATCAAATGCTGATCCAGAATTTTATGAAATTGAGACAGGCGTTTTAGATATTTCCAACTTCCCAAATAACCTACCAGTCAAAGCAATGGGCTTTGTTAACAGCTTTGCTAGTGCACCGGCTGACTTTATTGCAAAATCAGTCACTGGATATCACGAAGTTAAAGCTGCTGTAAATATCAATTGGGTTCCACCTTCTGATTCAGCGTTTAGTCGCATTAGCGAAGATAAAATAAATATCGATTTAACAGAAGCCGGAAGATTTCACCACCTAAGTAGAGGTAGACAACACATTGACCTCACTCAATTGGAAACCGACTTTGCGCTGGTCGCAAATAGTGTTGACAGAGGAGTCTACAAAATTAAGCTTGGCAAGCAAAAGCAGCTTCATTCTAGCTTTGCTAACTTCTCCGCAGCTGTTGAGGATTTGTTAACTCAAGGTCATTTAGTGAAGCGGATTCGAGCGGTGGGCAAATATGAAACGGTAACAGGTAACTTTAGCGTTGCAAAAATTGATCTGCAGTTGAGATAAAAGCAAATCATCTAATCAAGAAACGGGCGCACATTGCGTCCGTTTTTTATTGCAGGTTGTTAGACCCAAAGCTCTAACGGCGCATGATTAACTAGGGTGCGCAAAATATCGCTCCGAGTAATAATCCCTTCCAACAAACCCGTTTCAGTCACCACCGGCATAGCACCAATCCGTTGTTCGAAAAGCATACGTGCGATCTCTCTTATTTCGGTATCAACCGCTGAAGTAATCACTCGCGTTTTGATCAAACTTTCAATTGATGTTTTTGCTTCAATAGAATTGTCACTAAATGGCGGAATTTTTCCAGATACCGCAGCATAACGTAGCAAATCCCTATCGGAAACAATGCCGTAAATCTTTCTATTCTCCATAACCACAGGCACGTGACGAAAACGGCGCTCGCGAAACAGTGACCATGCTTGAGTTATGCTAGTATCCAGATTTAAAGTAACCACAGGCGAAGTCATAATCTGGTGAGCATGTAACGCTAAACCACGCTCTCTTTGCAGGTGATGTGTACTCTGATACGCCTTTTGTGCAGACTTCTGGCGATAGAGGTTCTCTTTCTCCTCTTCCTCTTCACCGCGCGGTCCAACTTTTTTCACCGCAGTTGTTGGATAGAGCTCTTCGACAACCTCGAACTCAGATGGAACCGTAAAAGGAACGTTGTCCCTAACGCCAGCGCCATATACACTAAATGTCATGAAATGCTCCAACAACTATACATTATCTATAAAACACTCACTCAATATGCAAACTTCATTCATGTTCAATAAGTTAAGCACTTCTGCTCCAGTTTTGCAAAAAGCCCTACTATTATTTATATTCGCTTCCATCACCGCATGTAGTAACAAGCCCATTATGCTTTATGATGATACTCAAACAAAATTATCTGGAACTGCCAATTTAAAGTTACCGATGGAATTTGATATTGTCTATTACAACGGCAAAAAACAACGATTTATGACTCCGTATCAACCTCTTGTCGAATACCACATTTCGACCGGCCGACAAATCATTGGGCTGCAATATTCCAATAGTTTCCCCAATGATGAACATGAAGAAGAAATAGTTAAATCAGCAACCGTTTTTATCCAATTTCAGGCTTTGCCGAATAAAAATTACATCACTCAATTTGATAGCCCAAAAGATATGCAGCAGGCAAAACAGTTAGCGAATAATTTCAAACCAGAAATATATAATGGGAATCAAATCGTTAGCGAGTTTATGGATAACTATGCCGTTATCCAAGAGGATGATATTTTTTCTATGCTAAATAAGCAAAAAAGAGAAGGCGAAATTTCTAGAGAACTTCCTCAGGAAGAGACTCCACTAGCTAAGCTCAAATATTGGTGGAGTAAAGCCTCTTCAAAGGAACGAGAAACTTTTAGTGAATGGAAAAATAGAAATTGAGAATTTACTCGTAGTCAGTCAGCTCTTCCAATTTATCTAACTCTAGGATAGTGATCCAACCTTTATTACAGTTGATCAAACCTTCAGCTTCCCAAGCGCGCATCTGCTTGTTTACACTTTCTCGTGTAGCGCCGGTAAATTTTCCAATTTCGCCTTGAGATAGTTTCAGATCGATCTGCACGCCTGTATCTGTTTTATGCCCATAATCTTCCGCCAAACCAAGAAATTTTTTCGCCAAACGACCAGGGAGGTTTCTAAAAAAGATGTCTTCAAAATGCTCATCGGTCCGTCGAAGACGTTTTGCCATAGTAGACAATAGTTGAACCGCCACTTTTGGAGTTTTCTCTAAAAAAGCAAGAAAATCTCTTTTTTCAATCACTAACAATTCAGTTGGTTCAATGGCTTTTACCGTAGCAGTTCTTTCTCCACCATCTAGGAGAGCAATTTCACCAAAGATATCCCCTTCTTTCATGAAACCAAAACCCAATTCTTTCCCTTCATCAGAATCAGTATGAAGAGTAACGCGGCCGCGCGCAATGATGAACATTTGTGAACCTTGATCGCCACGACGACAAATCACTTCTCGTGATTTAATTGATTTCACTTTTGCGTACTTGGCGATGTTAACCAAATCCCGATGATCGATATTGTGGAACAAGCCACTATTCGCTAAAAGGTTTTGTTTCTGTTCCTGTGAAAAAACCATCATCCGAAAAACTCCTCCGCCCAAAAAGTTAAAACCAGCATATGTTAATTATAGCTACAAAAATTGATGTATTTATACACTAGCTCAACCATATCACTGAAACACATCAAATTGAACAACTATTATACACAGTTGTATCGAATAAGTTGCCCATTATCGACATTTGTCGATTCACCAAGCCCGATTACTCCGTGTCCAACTAGTGGAAATTCTTCTCTTCGAAGATAGATCTCCTGCCCATCGTTGGATTTCACAAAGGTTCCATTAGTGCTTTGATCGACAAGAATAAATTTACCTCTGCGATAAACACAACGGGCATGAACACGAGACACCAACTCAGCCTCCACAATCAAATCACTGCCCGGATTTCGACCAATAGCAAATGATATGGAATGATGATGAACAATTCGCTCAAGGTTTTTGTAGACTAGATGAAGATCTTGATTTGGATGATGCTCTGATAGCGTATTGCGCATCATCGTGATATCACGATTTTCCCACAACACTTCAAACAATTTTATAGGCTCTTGCTTGCCCTTGACTTCTATATGATCAAATTCGCGTGTTTTTGACTTCAACTCATCGGACAATTCGTTGGTCAATTCTTCGGTAGTAATAATCTGTTTGGCTATTGCTATATTAGCAACTCGTGATGCAACATTGACCACATCGCCAAACACATCATCAGCTTGCCTCACAATTTCGCCGAAATGAATCCCGATCCGCAAAGAGAGCATTACGCTATGATTTTCAATAGGTTCGTTAAACGCTTCATGAATGCGACAGGCCGCATGAACCGCATCATCGGCAGAAACAAAACGACTCATGATCTCATCCCCAATAGTATTGATCACTGAACCATTAAAGGCTGTCGTAATATCAGCCATACGTGAAATACACTGATTAATACAATCCAATGCAGCATGATCACCAAGCTTTTCATAAAGCTGAGTACTTCCTACAACATCAGCAAACATGATTGCATATTTCATATTTGAAATTTCTAATTTAGCGCAGCACGATAGAGACCCTTATTGTAAATAAAATTACTCACAAGTAGGTAGTACTATCGTACTAATGCATTTCAATACCATAACGAGGTAATCTACCACATGGAGCAAGGCAATTAACTGCTGATAATTCGTCCGCTTTAATTATTTTAGAAACAACGGTAGGACGTGAATTCAGTATGCACCAACAATAAGCGCTTTAGGCGAGCAGTTGGTTTGATTAGCGTGGTAGCACATGAAGGTGCGTAGCTAGGGCAATGCAGCAGCAATTGCCGAAAAATGATTGTGCAATAAATCGTGGATCAACTGATTAATCTAGGATTATTTGATCTCTAGTGTGATCTTAGTCACATACCCTGAATACAGCGACCGCTAAACTTGCTATTAACAACTAACCTACTCGGGACATAAAGAGATGGCATTGGGAACATAACTATAACTTACTCGCGTTCAATCCTCGTTCAGGCTTACTACTTCCCTCCCACTCATAAGCCTGAATGGGGTAACTTTTGCTGACACTGGAGGCTACGATGTTAAACGAAATTACAACTAATAAATCAAACGCTAACGAACAGCTTTTTTTCAGTTCAACTGCTCAATCATTGTTGTCTGCGGAATTAAAAGATGAGCATTTTCTAAATTGCTTAATGGATAATCATTGCTTCTCCGATGCAATTGCTTTTTTATCCCACTCATTGAATTGTAAAGATGGAATCACCTGGGCGCGAGCATGTGTAAGCCAATATTCCCAGAACCTATCGACTAACGATAACTATCTATTGTCATCAACTGCGAACTGGTTACAAAACCCTAGCGACAGAAATAGGCAATGCGTATTACCAAAAAAAGTTTTTGAACAAAGCACACCAGCTTGCTGGGTAGCACTCTCGGCATATTGGAGCGAAGGAAGCATTGTAGAAGATAAGCAAGAAGACAAAGAAATACCCAAACAATTGGTAAACGAAGCTATTTACAGCGCAATTATGTTGCTAATGCAGCAAACACCAGAAGATGAAAAATATGGAACTCATATTTCAGTGATAAACGACGGGATAGATATTCTGATTAATAGCCGTGCTAATTAAAATCGAAATTAATTGATAGCAGACAACTCTAACATAGAATTTTCTTGATCAATGAAAAAGGCAAATTGATTGAGAAAGTTCATCCCCAACAAGCCATCAACATTGCTACGAGAGAATGAAGGCAATATACCGACCTTCACGTTTGAAACAATATAGTTTTGCACTTTAATCTTATCAACTAAAATCACAGGTGCACTCACTACACCATTTGCTGTACTAAAGTTCATATATTGCAGAACATCTTTTTCTTCAATATTTAGCCCGCGCATGATTTCGGGAGACAAAACGGTAAGGCTTGCCCCCGTATCAATAATTAGTTTTACTGGCTCCTGGTCGTTGATAATTGCAGTAACAATATAGTGATCTCCGGTTTTTGTTACTGGCACAGGGAACTCACCTGACTCTATAATATGTTTCTGATGTTTTATTTTCCCAATAAGCTTCTGAGCTTGATCCATGTAATCCTGGTGATAAACGAGAACCTCTAACATCGCAGTTGCTTGATCATAGTTTTTATTATTATAGGAGAACTCGGCATATCTCATTTGATAATCAAAGTTATCCGGCTCTTTATGAATAATTAAGCCATAAAATGCATCCAACCTATCCCAGCTGAAAGACTCTTCAAGTCGCGCAATATTGCTATTCACCAAAAAAGCGATGCGATTGTTTAGTTCAACTAAATCATCCGTATAATGAGTCATCTCTCTTAAATCATGCAGCGTATTAATTGCTTCTACATAACGTTCATTTTTTTCATACAGTCTTGCCAAATAATCAAGAACAACTTCTTTCGTTTCACTATTCCCTAAAAGGGCAATCAGTTTTTTCTCTATTTCATGGAAATTGTGGTTACTTTCCAACAGCTGCCGAGCATATGAGGTGAGCTTTAAATTAATGCTGTTTTGTTCATCCACATCCATTTCTGTTTTAAGTAATTCTATAACCGAACCCAGCTGGTCATTATTAAGAATTTTAGGATCTGAAAAAATACCTTCCCAACTGAGATGAGATTGTGGTTCGGCTTGAAGAGAGAAAGTTTTATTTGGCGTTTGACTCTCTTCTGCAATAGGCTCAGGTAAAGATGTGAGACTAGGCTGCATCTGCCAGCCTAGAAAAAAACCGATCGCTATAAAAAGCAGCGTTTTTATCAATTTAGTCAAAATTATACTTTCCCTATAACAACATCGAGCTTGATTATGAAAAAGGGCTTTTTGCTAAAGTTGTTTTCCCGTGGAAAATCGTATCCAGGAATAACTTCGTAAAACGCCCATTTCTTATAGAAATTATGCCTAAAACGTACATTAAGATAATACTTCTCTATATAAGAGTGATCATCAAATACGCCATTAACACCAACAGAATAGACAAACCCTCTTTTCACTGAGCGCTTCTGAAAAAGAGAGAAGTTTTGATTGCCTGTTGCAATCCCTTCCTCCTCTTCAGCGATCGTTGCTTTTGATGTGCTACGGAAAAAGAAATTCTTGTTTAAGGTACGCTCAAAATCAAGAGATGAGACTTCCCCAACTCCTTCCTCACTGAACCAAAAAACTGTTTGGGTGAAACGGGACTCCCATTTTCCAAGAAAAAATAACCTACGCAACCTCAACCTAACAAATGGATTTGGTGGATCAGAAAAACGCACTCCAGCATTTGAACTCAGTTGCCAATATTTACTCTCGGTAAAAACAAACTGTAACGCCGTAGAATATTCAGCATTCTCACTAACTTCTCGTAAATTAACTGCGTCCTCTATTTGATCAGAGTCTTCAAAATTAACACTACTTTCCACAACTAATCTAAGCTTGTTCTGGGTTTTCGGCAAATGTAGTCTCAGTTTTAATAAATATTCTGAATGAATACTATCTAAATCTGCCACATCGACCAAATAACTCACAATCAGCCGGCTGTGTGAACCTTCATCGTCGATTCTTTCATCAACAAAAAAGTTGTCTATCGCATCAGAAATAAAGATAAGATTGTCAGATAAGCTTTCGTGAATATCATTGGCAAGTTTCTCAGCAAGATCATCTAAGGCTTGCTGTTCAGTCGTTATCTCTTCAGCCATTACATTCACTAGCGAATGTAAGCTAATAAGAAATAAAACCTTAATAAAAAACTTCACCAAATACTCCTATAATATAGTTAGGTGTTTATGTTCAGCGCTTACAAATTTCAACATTAAAAAGGCTTTTTATTTCGATGAGTGTGCCCAACAATCGTTCAATTTGGATCTACAAGCTATTTCCATTTATGCTCTGGGCAAACAAGATCAATAGCCAAACACTGCGTAAAGATATTTTCGCTGGCCTTACTGGCGCTATTATCGTTTTACCTCAAGGTGTTGCTTTTGCCGCCATAGCAGGTATGCCGCCAGAATACGGTCTATATGCAGGGATGGTACCCGCTATTATCGCAGCCCTGTTTGGTTCGTCGTGGCATTTAGTTTCTGGCCCTACCACCGCAGCATCCATTGTACTTTTTTCCGCCTTAAGCGAAATGGCCGTACCTGGCTCAGTCGACTATATTCGCCTTGCGCTAACACTAACTTTCATGGTGGGAATAATTCAGCTCCTTATGGGAGTTGTTCGAGCTGGCACTCTAGTCAATTTCATCTCACATTCAGTCGTCATCGGCTTTACTGCGGGTGCTGCCATCCTGATCGCTACCAATCAACTGAAGCACTTTTTTGGTATTTCAATACCCCCAGGATTGCATTTTTATGATGCGATCCATCTGCTATTGAGTGAAATAAATAGCATCAATGTATATATCACTCTGATTGGGTTCACAACATTGATCGTCGGAATCCTCTCACGAAGATTCCTCCCAAACATTCCCTATTTAATAGTTGCTATGTTAGCAGGCAGTCTTCTAGCACTAATGCTTGACAGTTTATTTGGGAATGAGCTTACAGCCATCGCGACTGTTGGTGCGCTACCCGCATCGCTCCCCCCATTATCCACACCTGATTTCTCGTTCCAGACAATTAAAGAACTTGTACCTGTTGCATTTGCCGCAACACTATTTGCATTGACGGAAGCAGTTTCTATCGCACGCGCAATTTCAGCAAAAACTGGCCAACAAATAGACGGAAACCAAGAGTTTGTTGGGCAAGGCCTTTCCAATATCGCCGGAAGCTTTTTTTCTGGCTATGTTGCAACTGGCTCATTTAACCGTAGCGGCTTGAACTATGAGGCAGGAGCAAAAACTCCAGTTGCAGCAATTTCATCAGGTATATTTCTCATTCTTATTGTTCTTTTAGTCGCCCCATTAGCCTCCTATCTTCCAAACGCAGCAATGGCAGCTATCCTATTTCTTGTAGCATGGGGAATTGTTGACCTTCAGCAAATTAAAAAAATACTTAAAAGTAGTCGCTCTGAATCTGCAATTTTATTAACCACTTTTTTCGCTACGCTATTTTTAGAACTCGATTTCGCGATACTTCTTGGGGTAATGCTTTCCCTGATCCTCTATTTAAATCGAACCTCAAAACCCCAGATTTTAACCCGAGTGCCAGACCCAAGATTACCTCGTAGAGCATTTAATAGTGACCCGACTCTCCCTGAATGCCCTCAATTAAAAATTGTACGAATTGACGGCTCACTTTTCTTTGGTGCAGTCAATCACACTCAGGAAAACTTCAGGCGTTTAGAGAAAGAAACGCTTAAACAGAAAAACTTATTGATCGTTGCCAATGGAATTAATTTTGTGGATTTGGCCGGCGCTGATCTTTTAGCCGAAGAAGCCAAACGTAGAAAAAATAGAGGTGGAAAACTCTTTTTTTGCGCTGTAAAAGTAGGCGCGTACAATCAACTGAGAAAAGGCGATCATCTTAATATCATTGGTGAAGAAAGCTTTTTTCGAACAAAAACCGAAGCTATTTCATCAATTTATAAAAAACAGATGGACCCAAATATTTGCCAGACTTGTGAGCATCACATTTTTAACGAATGCTCACCCGAGAGCATAATTAAAATAAGTGTTTAACCTAGATTAATCCGTTGAACCCTGAAAAATTTGGACGTGAACTTGGCGCTATTAACCGGGCGGCCAAGTCATTTGTCGACCAGCTAAGAAATGCATATGCGTATGATGCACTGTTTGCCCACCTTCATCATTACAATTAACAACCACGCGATATCCTTTCTCAGTAACACCTAGCGATTTGGCAATCTCTTTTGCCGCTTGACCCATTTCACCAAAGATCTCTGCATCCGCTGTAGAAAAATCACTCAAAGTGGGGATATGTTTTTTGGGGATTATTAGGATATGCTCAGGAGCTTGCGCATTCAAATCTCTAAATGCGAGAACTTTTTCATTATCAAAAACGATAGTTCCAGGAATACTACCATCTACGATTTTGCAAAATATACAGTCCATACTTTGTTCCTTGAGATTAAATAATGAATATACATTTCAACCTAGATTAATCAGTTGAACCACAATTTATAGCACTATCATTTAATTTACTTAGTTATATGAAAAGTGTTTGATTCACCAACCAGGTGAACGCAAAACTTTTCATTACGCTAATTAAACCAACTGCTCGCCTATAGCACCTACAGTTGGTGTACTCTAAACGTGCTGCTAGCTGATTATTCTAGATTCAAAATAATTGTAACATCTTCTATGGCGCACTATTCACAAAAAGCTATCTATCGGAATAACAAATAGAAGTATCAATTCCCAAACGCGCAACAAACTATTATATACTGAGCGAAATTCAACCTAGAAGAGATCGACTTTCGAAATCGGCAAATGAATACTCCTACAGTTTTACAAATCGCAGTCCCTATTCCCTTTCGGAAACTCTACGACTATTTACCCAACGACTCAAAGCAAGTTTATCAAGTTGGCTGTCGGGTTAGTATTCAATTCGGGCGTACGCAAAAAGTTGGGATGATTGTCAATATAAACAATTGTTCCAGCTATCCAATTGAGAAGTTAAAAGCGATAACTGAACTGCTAGACAACTCCCCGGTGATTAATGAAAAACACTTGGATTGGTTGCAGTGGATTGCACGCTATTATCACCATCCAATTGGAGAAACAATTTTTACCGCGCTGCCCGCATTATTAAAAAAAAGCGAACTCCCAACATCTGCGACAGAAACACATTGGCGAATTACTGAAGCAGGTAGAACAATTGATATTGATTCTCTTAACAACGCCAAAACTCAGCAGAAACTATTATCTTTTTTTAAAGCGCAAACTGATTGGCTGAATAATAAATCAATCGCACTTCAGTTCTCAAACTGGAGACCTGCGGCAAAATCATTATTAGAAAAAAATCTCGTCGAACAGTCTCAACGTATTCCCAGTAGCCAATTAATTACCCATAGTCTTTTAAATCCACCAATATTAAATAGCGAACAAACTCAAACATCGGAGAAAATCATCACCAAGATTTCTCAGTTTTCTGTTTCATTGCTGGATGGCATAACCGGAAGTGGAAAAACTGAAGTTTATTTTTCCTGCATTGAAGAAGTCATCAATAGTAACAAACAAGTTTTATTACTTATTCCTGAGATAGGTTTAACTCCACAACTGTTAAAGCGATTCAGCCAGCGCTTTAATTGTCGAATTTCTGTTTTGCATTCAGCATTAAATGACTCGGAACGCTATCGAATTTGGAAGAATTCGCAAAAAGGTCTATTACAAATATTGATTGGTACACGATCTGCCATCTTCACCCCCTTTAAAAACCTCGGCTTAATTATTATTGATGAAGAACATGACCTATCTTTCAAACAACAAGATGGCTTGAGGTATTCAGCAAGAGATATTGCCATAATTCGTGCGCAAAGAGAAAATATTCCCGTAGTTCTCGGGTCTGCCACACCTAGCCTAGAAAGTTTATTCAATTGTAAAAAAAATCTTTATCAACACCTTAAACTTAGAACTCGCGCAGGTAACGCTATCCCACCCAAAATAGAAACGATAGACCTAAAAGGAAAGGAGCTAATTAATAATATTTCGCCAGATCTAATCAAGCTAATCAAAACTAGGCTAGAAAAAGATGAACATGTGATTCTTTTCCTTAACCGACGGGGCTTTGCGCCCACCATGTTATGCCACGAGTGCGCGTGGTCTGCGCAATGTACTCGATGCGACTCCTACATGACGATTCACAAAAGAAAAAACCGCCTTGTTTGTCATCATTGTGGAACGGAGAAATATATTCCTCATCAATGCCCGAGTTGTAGCAGTATCGATCTTCGCCCCATTGGTTTTGGCACAGAAAGAACAGAGCAAGTATTACACGAAATTTTCTCAGATACAGAAATTATTCGAGTAGACAGAGACACAACATCACGAAAAAACGCCATGCTCAAATTACTCGATAGAATTGATAATGACAAAGGGCAAATTTTACTCGGCACACAAATGTTAGCAAAAGGGCACGACTTCCCCAATGTAACTTTGGTAGGGGTTTTAGATGCCGACCAAGGTTTATTTGGAATTGATATGCGTTCTACGGAAAGAATGGCGCAATTAATTACACAAGTGGCTGGAAGAGCAGGTAGGGGAGAGAAAAGAGGGCTTGTTATTATTCAAACACATCACCCAGACCACCCTTTATTACAAACACTTATTAATAGTAGTTACGATGCATATGCGGATAACGCGCTACTCGAACGTCAAGCATCACAATTCCCTCCCTATAGTCATGCTGCCCTATTTCGCTCCGAAGCGCTCTACATGGATCAAAACATCATATTCTTTCAAGAGATAAAACAGCTATGTGGCAGCTTTGCATCCAGCAAAACAATAGAAATACTTGGCCCGATACCTTCAGCAATGGAACGAAAAGCAGGAAAATTTAGAGCCCAACTACTTTTGAGCAGCCCCTCGCGCAAGGCATTACATCATTTGCTCACTCACATACTCCCAACTATTGAAACTATGAAAACTGGCAAGCGAGTACGTTGGAGTGTTGATGTGGACCCACAAGAAATGAGTTAAAACTTTTCAGGATCAATATCGGAAAAGTCAATAGAGGTATCGTCGATAGGGCTTGGTGAAGAGCTGGCGATGCTATATTCTTCATCTGCCCAAGCACCTAGATCAATCAATTTGCATCGCTCAGAACAGAACGGTCGCCATTTAGATTCATCATTCCATTCAACTTCGCAATCACATGTAGGACAGTTAACAATCATATTTTATAACGCACAACAAATTAATTTAAATGGCATGTCTTGCTCAATCTGCACAGGACGATCAAAGCCATTCTGCTTTAAAAACCGAACAGTGAAGCGTTGCCTTCCTCCACTCACCTCAGGAAAATAGAAAGCTCCTGCAGGCACCACAACCCTAACAAGTTGATTAACAACCCCTGTGTCTAAACTATGTTGATACAAACCCGACTTAGTTGCAGCATTACAAACAACTCCGCTATTTCGAACCAGCTTTAAAATAAAATCAAGGGCCTTTTTAGGCTCGGAAAAATAATTCAACCAGTTTCGAATATCTTGGCATCGACTTTCAATATTTTTATTCAACCAATGACCATATACAGGAACATCCATATCCAATGCGCCACCCGGAATGCTATCGCGCTGCTTTATGGACATAATAAATTCATTTTGTTTCAAACCTTGGCCAAGCTGACCTTCAATAGCGCGAAGATTTTTGGCGACAATATTAACCTCCTCCTGTACCTGCTTGATATAAGAAATATCAGCCATATCCTGATTGATATATTTCCCAACAACCGCATTTATTCGGTCTAATTCTTTCAGCATATCCGTTTTGATTTCAGGACGACCAAATATATTCATTAAAGCAACAAACGAATTAATCGCCGAGCGACTATCCCAATAGGTATCACCCTCAAGATGATGCTCTATCTCTTTGAATAGAAATTCAAGGCGAATTAAAGTACGAATTTTTTCGTTTAATGGTAACTCATAAATAATTTCATCTGAGGAGTGAACATAAGGTTCTTCAACCTTAAACAAGTTTGGCAATTCTTTTTCTTTCGGCATATCAGCATTTTCTGCTTTATTATTATTTTGCACATCAACTTCCGGAGCCTTTTCAACACAACCCCCTTTCACATTAAGCAATGACTTATATTTGTCGTTTAGCCTTTCTATCTGGGCGAGTAAACTCTCAAGATCACCAGAATTATCAAGGATGTCATCCGCCAAAGATAAACGAGTTTGATTATCAACCTGGCTATTAATTATTGCTTCGACGGCTTCCGCGCTGGTGTTGTCGCGCTCCATTGTACGACTAACTTGAAGCTCTCTAGAAACATTAACAACTAAAATTCGATCAACTAATTCCGTTTGACCAGTTTCGATTAAGAGGGGAATGACAATAATACAATATGGACTATCAAGAGATTCAACTTTGTGAGCAATCTTCATCCTTATTAAGGGGTGCAAAATACTCTCTAACTTAACGCGGGATTTAGCATCGGAAAAGATCAGTGAGCGGAGGTATTGGCGATTTATTTCTCCACTATCACCTAAAACTTTATCACCAAACTCATTAACTATTTCAACAAACGCAGGTTGACCTGGTTTTACCAGATCGCGTGAAATTTCATCTGCATCAATAATCGGAACTCCCAGCGAGGAAAGCTTTTTCGTGATTGTGGTTTTACCACTTCCGATCCCCCCGGTTAATCCAATTTTTAGCATATAGTCCCAAATTAAGTCTGTTCGTGAATGAAGATAATCCTAAAAAATAGCCTTAGAACACGAAGCAAACCCAGATCATTGCTTTATATATAGCCAAACAAATTAAATGATTTTGCTATTAGTCGTGAATCAACTGCTTATTTAGGAGGCTGCCCGAGAATAGGAGCTGTAACGAGGACAAGCCATTTTGAATCAAATATTTTGATCGTTTAAGGTTAATAGCCGTAGCTATTCGCCGAAAAGGATCGAAAAATTTGATCATAATGGATTTTTCGCAGTAGGCTTTCTATTCTCGGACAGCCTCCTAGGATTATAGGTGAAAAAAGATTAAATTGTGAGTGTCAAATATTGATCAATAATAGCCTCGCCGTACAGAAGCGCAACCCAACCGGCAATAGCCAAATAAGGCCCAAACGGAATAGGGTGATCTTTATTATGCTTTTTGATTAACACTAATGAGATCCCAATAACCGCCCCTACTATGGAAGAGAGCAGAATCACTAAGGGTAACATTTGCCAACCAAGCCAGGCCCCCAGTAGCGCTAGTAGTTTAAAATCACCAAAACCCATCCCTTCTTTACCTGTCACTAGCTTAAAAACCTGATAAACCAGCCACAATGATAAATAACCAGCAACAGCCCCAATAATACTTGTTACAGGACCAACAAAAACAGATTCAATACTGATAATCAAACCCAACCACAACAGTGGCAAAGTGATATCGTCAGGCAAGAGTTGCGTATCATAATCAATAAATGTCAACGCAATTAAAGCCCAAGTGAGGACTAATGCAAATAGAGCCTGAATTGAAAAACCAAAGTGCATGGCAACTGCAACGGATGCGGCTGCAGTCAATAGTTCTACAAAAGGATAGCGAAATGAAATGCGAGTTTTACAATGCCTACATTTGCCACCGAGAATTATATAGCTAAACACAGGAATATTGTCCCATGCGGCTATAGACTGATTGCATTTTGAGCATCGAGAACGCGGAAGAGTTAAATCGAAGCGCTCGCGGTGTTCGTTTGGCGAAGGAATATCATCATCCGCCAAAAACTCTTCACACTGCTGCTTCCAGTCTCGCTCCATCATAACGGGCAAACGATAAATAACGACGTTTAGGAAACTACCGATTAATAGGCCGAGGATGCTAACAAATATCGCAAAAGCCGTCGGTGACACAGAAAAAAATTCGAGAATAGACATTAAATATACTTGGCTTAGAATACCTTACCCATCTGGAAAATTGGTAAGTACATTGCCAACACCAATCCGCCAACCAACACTCCAAGTATTACCATGATAAGAGGCTCCATCAAACTACTCATATTATCGACGGCATCGTCAACTTCTTGCTCGTAAAACTCAGCCACCTTATTTAACATGCTATCTAATGCTCCTGACTCCTCACCAATAGCCACCATTTGCACAGTCATACTTGGAAACAACCGTGTCTGAGCCATGGCAGTTTGTAATTGTTGACCAGTGGCAATTTCATCCCGCATTCTTAGTACCGCATCACTAAAAACCAGGTTCCCAGTCGCTCCCGCTACAGAATCCATCGCTTCTACAAGTGGTACACCGGCGGCAAACATAGTACCTAATGTTCGAGAATATCTAGCCACTGCTGCTTTCTTCAATATAGAACCAATAACAGGAAGTTTTAGCAATGTGCGATCAACAGTCAGCTGAAAACTTCGTGATCTCTTCTTTACAAAAATAAATAAATAAACAGAAAGCATACAAGCACCAATAATGATCAACCACCACTCTTGCACCACGCTAGAAAGATAAACAACAAACTGGGTAAACATGGGCAGATCGGCACCAAAACTCTCAAATAACGACTCAAATTGAGGGACCACCCATACCAATAAAATAAAGGTTACCGCAAACGCAACGACTAACACACCAATAGGATACACTAACGCCTTTTTTATTTTCGATTTTAAAACTTCTGTTTTTTCTTTATATATAGCTATTTTATTCAACAAGCTCTCTAAAATACCTGCTTGTTCGCCAGCTTTTACTAGATTACAAAAAAGATCATCAAATTGATTAGGGTGTTTCTTTAGAGCCTGTCCGAGCGAACTCCCACCTTCAACTTCAACTTTAATCGCATTAACAAGTTCTTTCATTCCTGAGTGATCATTACTCTTACCAATGATATCGAAAGCTTGGACTAATGGCACTCCGGCAGACATCATTGTTGCTAACTGCCGACTAAACACAGCAATGTCTTTTGATTTAATGCGCTGCTTGCCGGTAAAAGAAAAGAGGTCAACAGGCTTTTTCTTTACCTTAATTGGAGAAATACCTTGCCTTCGAAGATCCGCTTTGACCAAAGCAATAGACGCCCCTATAATCTCACCTTTATGGCGCCCCCCTCTCCGGTCCGCACCCTCCCACAAGAATGTAGCCTGCTTTAGAGGCTTATTTTTTTTTGTTCTCGTTACTGCCACTTTACTCACCTCATTCTGATGTTACACGATCTATCTCTTCCAAACTGGTAACACCTGCTTTAACTTTTTCAAGACCTGCTCTTCGTAAATCCCACACACCTTCAACTTTTGCTTGCTCGGTAATGGCGGTAGAATTACCTCCATTAATAATGATTTTTGATATGGCTTCAGTAATAGGAAGCACTTCAAACACCCCTATTCGCCCTCGATACCCCGCATTGCATTGATCACACCCCTCCGGGCCATAAGCGACAAACGTCCCTATCTCCTCTTGCTCAAACCCCATCCGCAATAATATTTCATCGGGCAGCTCAAGCGGCTGCTTGCAGACAGGACATAGCTGCCTAAGAAGTCTTTGTGCAATTATTAGCAAAACCGATGCAACAATATTATAAGGCTCGACTCCCATGTTCACCAACCGCGTCAATGTCTGGGGGGCGCTATTGGTATGTAATGTAGATAAAACCATATGACCAGTTTGTGCGGCTTTCATTGCGATCTCAGCAGTCTCTGTATCACGAATTTCCCCAACCATAATCACATCAGGATCTTGCCGTAAAAACGCGCGCAATGCAGCAGCAAAATCCAATCCTATCTTTTGATTGACGTTTACTTGATTAATTCCCTGCATATAAATTTCCGCAGGATCCTCTGCGGTAGATATATTTCGATCATTGGTATTGAGAATACTCAATGCAGAATAAAGGCTAACAGTTTTACCGCTCCCGGTAGGGCCAGTTATCAGAACCATACCATGAGGCTTCTTAATGGCTTCAACAAAAAGCTTCTTTTGCTGTTCATCCATACCTAAAGTGTCAGCACCATACTTTAGGTTTCCAGAATCCAATATTCTCAAGACTATTTTTTCGCCAAACATCATTGGGCAAGTACTAATTCGAAAATCGATACCACGAGTTTTAGTGAGCTTTAGCTTCATTCTTCCATCTTGGGGTATCCTACGTTCGGAAATATCCAGTTGGGACATCACCTTAAGTCTCGCGGATATTCGATTAGCCTGATTTATTGGTGGAGCGGCAATCTCTTCAAGAATGCCATCAATCCTAATCCTAACTCTAAACTTCCCCTCATAAGGCTCAAAGTGAATATCTGATGCACCCTTTTTTATAGCATCAATCAGTAATTTATTCACAAACCTGACAATCGGTGCATCTTCTACATCGACTTCGCCGACATCACTCCCCTGGTCTTCATCCGCACTAAAAAATTCAAGGTCATCTAGCGTTGCATCGATCAGCTCTGGAAGTGCAGCCTCCTGCGACTCGATTGATTTATCGATAACCTGATTAAGCGCTAACGCTTCTGTTAACACAGGCTCTACATTCAATCCCGAATGAAACTTAAACTGATCCAATGCGCTGAGGTTGGCCGGATCGGATATTCCTACAAAAAGCTTTTTCCCACGCTTATAAAGCGGTAATGCATTAAACTCACGCACCAATTTAGTGTCGATTAGTTTTAATACTTCGGTGTCATAATCAAATGCATCAATATCAAAGAATGGTAAGCCAAACTCTTCTGACACGGCATGAGCAACATCACGGCTTTCAACAAGATGGTGCTCTAGGAGATAGCTCACAAAGCTAGTACCTTCATTTGTTGCTTGCTGATAAGCCCGGTGCGCCCGCTCTTCAAACATCAAGCCTTTATCAACAAGCCTTTTGGGTAAACCATTTAGCGCCGTATGCACTTTATTTTCCTTAACTGTTCGCAAATAACAAAAACATTGTAATTTATTTTCACATTACAAATCTAATTGAAGTCAACTAACATTATTTGCAATAAAAAAAGCCCCTCAAGTGAGGGGCTAAAATGTGGGGAGGGAAGGACGGGGTGATCGGTAACAAGTAGCAATCATTACTACAGTCCTTCCAACTCTGCAGCAATCTACCTCTGATTACTTAGCATAACCAACGTCACCTGAAGAAATTAAAGCACGTATCGTACCACCTCAAAAGCGTAGAAAATTAACAGAGATTTGCGGCGACACATGAGCCTGTAACACCCCAAGTTATGGCGCCGTTAATTTCATTGGGAGTTAAAATATATGTATGAGAAACGGCTGGACTTAAAGCGATTGTCGATTGGATCTCACCAGGCAAGACACCGGTGAATATTAAGGCTGTCAAGGCTCCTGTAGTTGATGGATCCGCCATATCGATATCAGCAAAAGAGTCACAAGACGCCAGTGGGTTAGTTTGAGCACATATGCCAATTCCCAATTTAATCTTATTTGCAAGGCGAACGCCTTCCGAAAATTCAGTCCTCTCGATATATTCCCTGTACTGCGGCAACGCAAACGCAACCAAAATCCCAATAATCGCAATAACGATCATCAATTCAATCAATGTGAATCCTTTCTGATTCTTTTGTTTTTTTAATTTTTTCATACAATCCTCTCTTAAAATAACTCTTTATAATTTTTAAATGTCGTTACGCCATAAAACGGATAACGCCTAAGCACTCTGTTACTCATTCACATTTTTACATTGCATGTTAGAAATTTATTTAAATTTAAAGTTCCAAATAAAATCACAAAAAAATAATGAATAACAAAACCTTACATAGCTAAAAATAGAGCAAAACACGTCACTTATTGTCGGAAACTGACACTTTTTGTCATATCGAAAATCCGAGTTATCAGCTCATTTCCAGCTTTTTAAGTCGATATCGCAACTGTCGAAAACTTATCCCTAAGAGTTTCGCAGCGGCAGTTTTATTATACCTGGTTTTTTCTAGCGCTTCCTTAATTGCTTCTTTTTCTATAGACCCCAAATAAGGGTCCAATGGTATATTGCTTTTTTCGGAATTAACTAAATCACCGGCTTCTAAACTTGGGAGTCGCAGGTCTTTGGCCTCAATGATGTTTGCATCACACAATGTCATCGCTCGTTCCAAAATATTTTCAAGCTCCCGAACATTACCCGGAAAACTATATTGACAAAGCTTTCTTACAGCCTCGTTACTAATAGCAACCTCTCCCTGGCTTGATTCCGTGGCTAATTTAGCCAATAAATGACCAGCTAGCAAGGGGATATCTTCAGGGTGCTCGCGTAAGCTTGGCACTCTTAGCTCTATAACATTGATTCTATAAAAAAGATCTTGCCTGAAATCTCCTGAATGAACCATCTCTGCAAGATTTTTATGTGTTGCACTCAAAATTCGAACGTTTATAGATATCTCTTTTTGTGCGCCGACAGGCCTAACAGCTTTCTCTTGAATGACTCGCAACAACTTAACTTGCATATGCATGGGCAAGTCCGCCACTTCGTCTAAAAATAACGTTCCGCCATCAGCGACTTGAAAAAGCCCTTCCTTATCACTTAGCGCGCCGGTAAAACTGCCTTTTTTATAACCAAAAAATTCACTTTCCATTAAATGCTCAGGAATTGCGCCGCAATTCACGGGAACAAAATTACCTTCTGATCTCGGCCCTTGCTCATGAATCATACGCGCCACAAGCTCTTTCCCACTACCTGACTCGCCAGAGATATAAACCGGGGCTTGGCTATTTGCTAATTTGCTGATAACCCCTCGTGTATTAATAATAACCGATGAATTTCCTAGCAAATTCAAATTTGACCGAGGAGCCTTCTTAGCTTGCCCCTCAGATTTATCAATTTTTACCGCAGAGACCACCATATTTCTCAAAGCCTGCAAATCAACTGGCTTAGAGACAAAGTCAAATGCCCCGGCTTTTAGTGCCTGCACAGCCGACTCAATATTTCCATGTGCGGTAATCATTGCAACCGGTGTATTTGTATAATCTGTAGTAATCGTTTCAACTAAATCTATACCATTACCATCAGGCAAACGCATATCAGTCAAACAGACATCGTATTTATGCCTTGTCAAAAGGGCACGAGCTTCGGCAATCGATCCAGCGGTGTGTGACTCAATATTCATCCGTAGCAAGGTGATCTGTATCAGCTCACAGATATCAGGTTCGTCATCGACAACTAATGCTAAGCATGCTGCCATCAATGCACCTTTCTTTTGTTATTGGCAAACATCAACCTAAAACAGCTTCCCCAACTATTGCCAGGAAGATATTCAAGATGCGCTTGATTTGCCTCTGCTAGCTCACGAGCAATATACAATCCTAGCCCAGTGCCTTTTGCTGCTGTTGTAAAAAATGGCTCAAAAATTTGACCAACCATTTCTTCCCCCACTCCTTTTCCATGATCAATTACATCTATATACAGCGAATGAGTTGCTTTTAATTCTCCACCTTTTATCTCAAGAATCCATTCGCACCCCTCACATAACCCATGCCTTAATCCATTCTGAGAAAGGTTCCATAATATTTGATGGAGGTGACTAGGATCAACCAAAACCTGCAAATCATGAGGTGTCACTTCTAACAATATTTTTTCAGAAGACATGCCATGAACCCGACAAAACTCTTGTGCGAACTTCTCCAGCCATGGTTTTAATGAAAATAACTCAGAAACAGCTTTGTCTCTTCGGCTTAGCTGCATCACATTTTCAATGATGACGTTCATACGAACGGACTGCTCGCGAATAATTTGCGTCAATCGTCTATCAGCCTTATCAAGATTTGTAGATTCCTCCAGCAATTGGCTTGCATGACTAATAGCCCCTAAAGGATTTCTGATTTCATGAGCAATACTTGCCGTTAATCGCCCTAATGCAGTAAGTTTCAGATGCTGGGCTTGCTGATCAAGTAATGAAGCGTCCTCCAAAAGAATTAACGTTCCTGCGTAATCCTGCATACCTAATCGCGTAAACCTCGGATAAATCACGTTCGCACCGGTGATGCGGATTGACTCTGGATCATATTGATTATTATCAAGCCAGCGCAACAACTGAATATTCAACGCATCAGAAACCTCCCTAACAGAACTTATTTCGTCATTAGAAGAAATCCCTAACAAATACCCTGCAGCTTCGTTCATCAGTCGTATTTGAGACTGGTTATCAACCACCAAGACACCAGACCCTATGCGCTGAATAATATATTCATTTAACTGCCCCAAATTAACCAAATCGGCTCCGCGCTGGGCTGCAAGACTTTCACTGTCTTTTAACTGTTTAGCTAACACATTGGACAATATTGCAGAGATAAAAAAAGTTGCGCATAAAAGGCTAGCATGAACAAAATAATAGCTGTGACTATCAAACCAAACAAAACGATAGGTCTGCTCCAACAAAACAATCAGTGTTGCACCAGTCGCGTAGACAATTGCGATTCGCCCATTACACAAAATCCCAATACTTGCTACCACCACTACTAACAACATTCCCAGCCCACTATCTATACCGCCACTTGCGTGCATACAAATAGTCACGATAAAAATATCTACCAATGAATGGACATATATTTGGAGGCTGTATGCGGGAGTTCGGTAATAAGAACTCATAATTGAAAATAGCGCATATACCAAATAAATATTAGCAGCAACAAAAAATACAATGGGGTTTTCTTTGCCTAATAAACCAGGCACCGGGATAAAAAGATAAGAAAGAATAAATATAACAGCGAGCGCTAAACGATAAAACCCGATGAGGTAAAGCGTATGCCAAGAAGACTCTTGGGCAGCTGGCTTTTGCCCCTCGTCGTCCACAATTCGTTGTACGAGTTCGTTCATTGGCTCGAGTTTTTCAGTTGGTGCCCAACGCTCATCACCATAAAAAAGACATGGCTCTATTCACGATCAGAATTTAGAGATAAGTATTTATCAAAATGATCTTTATTACAGAAATACCGCCCCGACACTTGGAAAGCTTCATGCTCCGGCAGGTGTAAACCGCAGAATTTGCATTTTTGAATAGGCTCTATAGGAGTGGTTTTACTTATTTTTTGAGTATATTCGAGTTTTTTTAACCGGACTTTCTTGATGACAATCCAAAGCAACCAGATGGCAATACACAGCAATACAACGCGAACAATTCCCATCTGAATTTACACCCGAAACTTAGAACCAAATAGCGAAAAACCATGCATCAAAAATTAGTACGAGCGATTAACCGAAAACTTAGCAAGCGTAATCATCGCCTGTTTGTACTGGGAATCAGGCAACACATCAAGAAACGAAATCGCTTTCTCCGCTTCGCGTTTTGCTGCGTTAGCCGTGTAATCGATTGCTCCAGTAGACAACACAGCCTCAATAACCGCATCAATATTATCACGACCACCTTTTTCAATGGACTCACGAACAATTTTTACCTGCTCACTATTCCCATGACGCATTACGTAGATTAGCGGTAGAGTCGGTTTACCCTCAGCTAAATCATCACCAACGTTTTTCCCGATCTCTTCGCTGGAATGGCTATAATCCAGAACATCATCAATTAATTGAAATGCTGTTCCTAAATGCATTCCGTACCGACTCATGGCGTCGATCTCTTCCTCTGAGCGCCCACTAATAACAGCACCGAGCTTAGTCGCTGCCTCAAACAACTTAGCCGTTTTATAACGAATAACTTCTAAATAGGTCTCTTCCGTTGTGTTGGGTTCATGACAGTTCATTAACTGCATAACTTCCCCTTCAGCAATGACATTGGTCGAACTGGCGAGAATATCCATCACCGGCATACTTCCGACTTCAACCATCATCTGGAAAGCACGAGAGTATAAAAAGTCGCCAACGAGTACACTTGCTTCATTTCCCCAGATAGCATTAGCAGTATCTCTACCTCGACGCATATCCGATGCATCAACAACGTCATCGTGCAATAAAGTTGCGGTGTGGATAAATTCAACAACTGCTGCGAGCGGAATATGGTGATATCCCTTATAAGCAAATGCTCTAGCACTCAGCAGCAATAAAATTGGCCGCAAGCGCTTTCCGCCACTATTTATAATGTAATGGCTCAATTGATTAACTAAAACGACATCTGAATGCAGCCGCGTTCTAATAACATTATCGACTTCTAGCTTGTCCGCATCTATCAGCGCATAGACGTCGTCTATACTCATAACACTGGATACAGGCTCATAATCGGGCCCATAGCTTGAAGAGTGATCAATTTCTAAGGATTCTAAGTGCATAATGCAGCATTCTAATAGGATATTCGTTTCGATTATATAAAATATACTGTTACAGTCAAAACTGTTAATCTTAAATTGAGTGTTTGACATTATTATATAGGCAATAGTAAAATCGCGGCCCTTTAATTTGACCATATCGTCAAACCGGAGAAAAACGAACATGTATGCGGTAATTAAAACCGGCGGTAAGCAATACCGCGTAGAAGAAGGCCAAACTCTAAGAGTTGAAAAACTTGACGCTGACGCTGGCAGCGCAATCGATTTAGACAAAGTTCTAATGGTTGCTAATGGTGATGATGTAAAAATCGGCACACCACTTGTCGAAAATGGCAAAGTTTCAGCAGAAGTTGTTGAGCACGGCCGTGGCGACAAAATTCGCATTATCAAATTCAGACGTAGAAAGCATCATCGCAAACAGATGGGTCATCGCCAATCATATACTGCGATCAAAATCACTGGCATTTCTGCAAGTTAATAGAGAGAGCTTAAAAAATGGCACATAAGAAAGCTGGCGGTAGTACCCGTAACGGACGCGATTCCATATCTAAACGCCTTGGCGTAAAACGCTATGGCGGACAAGAAGTTTTAGCAGGTAACATTTTAGTACGTCAACGCGGCACTAGATTCCATGCTGGAACAAATGTTGGTCGCGGCAATGACGACACACTATTTGCTACTACTGACGGGACTGTTGTTTTTGAAACAAAAGGCCCAAAAAACAGAAAATACATAAGCGTAACTCCAGCAGCCAACTAAGACTGTTCTTTTTCACGCTTAAGTAAAAGGCCCCTTTACTGGGGTTTTTTGCGTTACCCCCTATAATTAAAGCATAGATATAATATGAAATTCATAGACGAAGCAACAATCACTGTAGAAGCCGGCAAAGGTGGCAATGGCTGCGTAAGCTTCCGTCGCGAAAAATATATCCCCAAGGGTGGACCGGATGGCGGCGACGGCGGTGATGGCGGAAGCATCTTCCTCGTTGCCGACAACGACCTCAACACACTCGCGGACTTCCGATTTAAACGCTCATATAAAGCAGAAAACGGCCAAGGAGGAATGGGGAAAAACTGCACAGGAAAGGGTGGAGACGATTTATACATCAAAGTCCCTATTGGTACACTAGTTCACGATACTGAGACAAAGGAACTCATCGGCGACATAAATGAAGTCGGGAAAGTATTAAAAGTAGCACAAGGTGGTTTTCATGGCCTAGGTAATACTCGCTTCAAAAGCTCCGTCAACCAGGCACCAAGACAAAACAGCCCTGGCACACCGGGCGAAAGAAGAGTTTTAGCACTTGAGCTTCAAGTCCTTGCCGATGTTGGTTTACTAGGAATGCCAAACGCAGGCAAATCAACATTCATTCGTTCAGTTTCTGCTGCAAAGCCCAAAGTTGCGGACTACCCGTTTACAACACTATACCCAAACCTTGGCGTTGTGCGCCTTGGCGAAAACAACAGTTTTGTTATTGCAGACATTCCAGGGCTTATCGAAGGCGCAGCAGAAGGCGCCGGGTTAGGAATTCAATTTCTGAAACATCTATCTCGAACAGGTCTTTTGCTACATGTGGTTGATATTGCACCGCTTGACCCGTCTATCGATGCGGCGGAAGAGATCAAAAAGATCGCCAACGAACTCAGCAAGTTTAGTAAAAAACTAGCAACCCAACCTAGATGGCTCGTACTCAATAAAACAGATCTACTCACAGATGAAGATGAAAAGCGCATCGTTGATGAAATCACAAGCACGTTAAGCTGGCAAGAACCCGTCTTTGCAATTTCCGCCATCAGTGGCAAAAACACCGATAAGTTATGCCAGGCAATTATGAGATACCTCAACGAATCTCGCGAAACGGATGATGAAAAACCCGACACGCCATACAATCCGGCTGAATAAAGTCACACTCAATGAAAACCTGGATCATAAAAGCTGGCAGCTCACTGCTCACTAACCACGGCAAAGGGCTAGACAAAGTCTTTATTTCTCAATGGGTTGAGCAGGTTGTCGCTTTGCGCAAAAAAGGGATCAATTGCATTTTAGTTTCATCCGGCGCAGTAGCAGAGGGCTTAACTCGACTTGGCGTTTCCGAGCGCCCACATGAATTACATGAACTACAAGCTGCGGCGGCAGTCGGGCAAATGGGATTAATCCAAAACTATGAAATGCAGTTTCAAAAACACGGCATTCACACTGCCCAGATTCTGCTCACGCATGACGACTTATCTAATAGACAACGCTACTTAAATGCTCGAAGCACGTTAAAAACACTAGTCACAAAAAATGTCGTGCCTATCATTAATGAAAACGACACCATTGCCATTGATGAAATTCGATTTGGTGACAACGATACCTTGGCAGCGCTAGCCGCCAATTTACTCGATGCAGATCAATTAGTTTTACTAACAGACCAAGACGGTTTATTTACCGACGACCCACGAAATAACAAAAACGCCGAATTCATCGAAAGAGCCGCTGCCGATGATCCAAAATTACTCGACATGGCAGGCAAAGGCTCAGCAGGAAAATTTGGCCGCGGCGGTATGCTCACAAAAATTAGAGCGGCACAACGCGCAGCGCTTTCTGGCACAGCCACGGTTATTGCAAACGGTAAAAGAGAAAGTGTTTTACTCAAAATAGAAGCGAAAGAAGATAAGATCGGAACCTGGCTAATGCCTGAAGAGACGCCAGTAACAGCAAGAAAACAATGGCTTGCCGGCCACCTACAAGTAAAAGGCACAATCACATTGGACGAGGGTGCTTGTTCAGCAATTAATAATTCAGGAAAAAGCTTACTACCCATTGGCGTAAAAAAATGCGAAGGGAACTTCAACCGCGGTGAAGCCGTTCTCTGCGTAAATAGCAATGATGAGCATATCGCCATTGGGCTAATCAACTACGATAGTGATGAGTCTCAAAAAATTATCGGGAAACCATCTTCCGAAATCGAAGCTATTCTCGGCTATATTGATGATCGAGAACTCATTCATCGGGATAATTTAGCCATTATCTAACAATCAAAAACCAACAGACACAAAAAAGCCGACGATAAAGTCGGCTTTTTTGTGAAACTCAATAACAATTACATGCTTTTGATTGCTGCGTTCATGCGAGATTTATATCGTGCTGCAGTGTTTCTTTGAACAATACCTTTACCGCTCATGCTGTCTAGAACAGGAACAGCGGCTTTGAAAGCTTCTTGTGCTTTCTCTTTTTCACCGGCATCAATAGCATTTCGAACACTTTTGATATAAGTACGCATCTTGGAGCGCAAAGCACTGTTTTGAGCACGACGTGTGTCATTTTGACGTGCACGTTTTCTTGCTTGTGGTGAATTTGCCAAAGTACTGCTCCTCGAATTTCTACCTAAATTTCAGAACGCGGGATTATCCGCTCATCCCACCTAAGTGTCAAGCCCCGATTGCTCAAAACGAAGCCTCAGAATGAACCTCGTAAAATACCATATCAAGTTATCAGACATAGTCGGCGCTACTTTTGCTAAAATCACCAACAAACAAATAAGTAGAGCATACTCTCCTGGGCAAAAAACTACTCAAATCTGCTGCTGTTGTCAGTAGCATGACAATGATCTCTCGCATTCTTGGCTTTGTGCGTGACATGGTTTTCGCTCGCATGTTTGGCGCAGATGCCGCTACTGATGCCTTTTTTGTCGCGTTTAAAATCCCGAACTTTTTGAGGCGGCTTTTTGCTGAGGGTGCATTCGCCCAAGCTTTCATACCTGTTCTCACCGATTACAAAGAGAACAAGTCGACAGAAGAGTTACAGCTTTTAATCAGCAAAGTCGCAGGAACATTCAGTGTAGTCTTGCTGGGTATCACGCTATCTGGCGTATTAGCAGCGCCACTAATTATCACCATATTTGGCCCGGGCTTTTTGGGTGACGACGAAAAGTACAATTTAGCGGTAGAAATGCTGCGCTACACATTTCCTTATCTCTTTTTTATCGCCCTTGTCGCATTCGCCGGAGGCATCCTAAATAGCTTTGGCAAATTTGCAGTGCCAGCATTTACTCCAGTGTTTCTCAACGTCGTACTAATCAGTGCTGCAATATATCTATCTCCGTATTTAGATCAACCGGTCATGGCACTAGCAATGGGCGTATTTGTCGCAGGACTCGTACAGCTTCTTTTTCAGTTCCCGTTTCTATTGAAAATGCGATTATTACCACGCCCTCGTTGGGGATGGAGCCATCCCGGCGTTACAAAAATTCGCAAACTCATGTTGCCGGCGATATTTGGCTCATCTGTGGTGCAAATCAATTTGCTCTTCGATACGCTTATCGCTTCCTTTTTAGTTACCGGCAGTATCAGCTGGTTATATTATTCTGACCGTTTAGTTGAATTCCCTTTAGGGTTATTAGGGATCGCGCTAGCTACCGTCATATTGCCCAAGCTATCGCAAGATCACGCCAAAGCCTCTCCCGAGAAGTTTTCTGCCACGTTGGATTGGGCTTTGCGATTCGCACTAATTATTGGGCTACCTGCGGCAGTCGGCTTAACTATTCTGGCCGCTCCCATGTTAGCAACACTCTTTTTCGGTGGTGCATTTACTGGGGAAGATGTCTATTTATCCAGCCTAAGTTTGATGGCATACGCGTCAGGACTCATGGCATTCATTTTCGTTAAAGTCTTAGCTCCTGGCTTTTACGCCAGACAAGATACAAAAACACCGGTTAAGATTGGCATCCAAGCCATGGTGGCAAATATGGGGTTAAATATACTCTTCGTTACACCTTTATATATGATGGATTTTAAAGGTGCCCATACCGGCTTAGCATTAGCAACTGCAGCATCGGCCTATCTCAACGCCTACTTACTTTATAGAACGCTCAGGAAAAATGGCTTTTATCAGCCGCAAGCCGGATGGTGGAAAATGTTTGCGCAGGCTTTGATCGCTTGCGGAACAATGGCTGGAGTGTTGCTCTATTTTTCCCCCCCTATCGACACATGGCTAGATTGGACAACAGTTGAACGGGCTGGTGCATTAAGTGCGCTTGTTACGGCGGGCTTTGTTTGCTACTTGCTGACGCTATTAATTGTTGGCGTAAAGCCCAAGAGCATCTTGAAATCCGAAAGCTGATTTGCGCCCACTCTTGTAAAAACATATGATCACTAGTTTTCTGCATTAGCACTTCAGCCATTTAGTTATCATGGAAATCATCCGCGGTTTACATTCGCTACAAAAGCACCACCGAAACAATGTTGTTACTATTGGCAACTTTGATGGTGTCCATTTGGGCCATCAGAAAATTATCAGACAGCTCAAGAGCCGTGCGGAATCATTAAATGTCCCATTAACGGTTATTACTTTTCACCCTAATCCTCAGGAATTTTTTGCGCCGGATACGGCTCCCGCAAAACTCACCTGTTTTTATGACAAAATGCGATTGCTGGAAAAGTATGGTGTCGACCGCGTTATCAATATCCCCTTTAATGCCAAGCTCGCTCAAATGGAAGCAGAAGATTTCATCAAAAAGATTTTGGTTGATGGGCTAGAAACTAAGCACTTAGTGATTGGTGATGATTTTCGCTTTGGAAAAAAAAGAAAAGGCGACTTCTCACTGCTCATGGAAAGCGGAAAAAATTATGTCTTTAATGTTGAAGCGACACCAACTTATTCTGTCGATGACGAAAGAGTTAGCAGCACAAGAATCAGACAAACCATCTCAAACGGGAACTTAGCACAAGCCGCAAAACTTCTGGGAAGATCATTCCATGTAAGCGGCCATGTCGCACATGGTGACAAACGTGGGCGAACCATTGGCTTTCCTACGGCAAATATTCGGTTAAATCGACAAATCGCTCCCACTAACGGGGTTTATGCGGTTAAAATAACCGGCTTAGAGAAAACGTATCATGGAGTTGCCAACGTTGGTGTTCGACCAACCGTCGATGGCAGCCAATATCTTTTGGAAGTTCACCTTTTCAATTTCGATCAATCCATATACAACAAACGTATTAGCGTTCATTTCGAACAGTTTATTCGAGATGAGCAAAAATTTAATGGCCTTGATGCATTAGTTGAGCAAATAAAACACGACTCAGCGACCGCACAGAATTTACTAAGCGCAAACTAACAATGACTGACGCAAAAAAATACAAAGACACTTTAAACCTTCCTAAGACTGGCTTTCCAATGAAAGCAAGTTTAGCCAATCGTGAACCGCAAATGTTAAAACGCTGGAATCAGCTAGACATTTATGGAAAACAACGCAAAATTGCCAAAGGAAGAGAGAAATTTATTTTGCACGATGGCCCTCCTTATGCGAACGGGGAGATTCATCTCGGTCATGCCGTCAATAAAATTCTAAAAGACATTATCATCAAATCAAAAACCTTGAGTGGTTACGACGCGCCTTATGTCCCCGGTTGGGATTGCCATGGGCTACCCATAGAACTACAGGTAGAAAAAAAGGTTGGTAAAGCAGGCGGAAAAGTTAGCGCAAAAGAGTTCCGCAAAGCCTGTCGAAAATATGCCTATAAACAAGTCGATATTCAGAAGAAAGATTTCATTCGCCTGGGTGTACTTGGTGATTGGGATAATCCCTATCTCACGCTCGACTATAAATTTGAAGCGAACATTGTTCGTGGATTATCTAAAATATTTGAAAACGGTCATATCCACCAAGGTTCCAAACCTGTTCATTGGTGTACCGATTGCGGATCAGCCCTTGCGGAAGCTGAAGTTGAATATAAAGACAAACGCTCACCAGCTATCGATGTGCGTTTTGAAGTTTTAGACGATGCCGCATTCATCGATAAATGTCATCACGTTGAACATCACGATTCCAAAGGAACAATCTCCGTTGTCATTTGGACAACGACGCCATGGACACTACCTGCCAATGAAGCTGTAGCAATTCATCCAGAACTGGATTACGTCGTTGTTGAATGTGTTGGTGAACATGGAACAGAACGGCTCGTTCTTGCTGAAGCGCTCTGGAAAGATGCGATTGGCCGTTATAACTTTGAAGAACATCGAGTTGTTGCCTACTGTAAAGGTAGCGCGTTAGAAAATGCAAAACTCAAACATCCATTCTACGACAAAGAAGTCCCTATTATTCTTGGCGACCACGTAACAACAGACGCAGGTACCGGTGCCGTACATACTGCCCCCGCGCACGGTCAAGAAGATTATGTAGCCGGCTCACGTTATAACTTACCCGTTGAAAACCCAGTCGGTGCGAATGGCGCATTCCTACCTGAGACAAAATTGTTTGCTGGCCAACATGTGTTTAAAGCAAATGATAGTGTCATCGAAACATTAAAGATTAATGGCAAACTCGTACACCATCGCGCCTTGGAGCATAGCTATCCTCACTGCTGGCGTCATAAAACGCCTATTATTTTCCGCGCAACACCACAATGGTTTATCAGCATGGAGCAAAATGGTCTGCGAGAAAATGCACTGAAATCTATTCCTGACATCAGTTGGCTACCAGATTGGGGACAAGCACGTATTGAAGGTATGATTTCGAATCGCCCGGATTGGTGTATCTCACGACAACGAACCTGGGGCGTGCCAATCGCAGTGTTTGTTCATAAAGATACTCAAGCGTTACACCCTGACACATCAGCATTAATGGAAAAAGCCGCACAGAAGATGGAAGAATCAGGTATCGACGCCTGGTTTGATTTAGAACCTTCCGAATTATTAAACGGTGATGATGCAGAAAATTACGTAAAAATAATTGATACATTAGACGTATGGTTTGATTCTGGCAGCTCTCACTTTTGTGTGCTTGATCAAAACGACGAACTAAGTTCACCGGCTGATCTATATTTAGAAGGCTCAGACCAGCACCGCGGATGGTTCCAATCATCACTGCTAGCATCATTCGCTATGAAAAATACAGCGCCTTACAAACAAGCATTAACGCATGGCTTCACCGTGGACTCTGAAGGCAAAAAAATGTCTAAGAGCATGGGCAATGGTATTGAGCCACAAAAAGTGGTTAACACACTCGGGGCAGACATTATTCGTTTATGGATAGCTGCAACTGATTATCGCGGTGAAATGACTGTCTCCGACGAAATTTTCGCACGAACAGCTGATGCCTACCGCCGAATTAGAAACACTGCCCGCTTTCTTTTGGCGAATCTAAACGGTTTCGATCCAACAAAAGATGCATTAGCGCCGGACGAAATGCTTGCCTTAGATAATTGGGCTATTGATCGCACAGCAGAACTGCAAGCAGAAATCGTTAAAGATTATGAAAATTATGAATTCCACAATATCTATCAAAAAATTCATAATTTCTGCGCAGTGGAACTAGGCGGCTTTTATCTAGATATCATTAAAGATCGCCAATACACTACAAAAACAGAGAGCATTGCACGGCGTTCAGCACAAACTGCGCTGTATCACATCATCGAAGCATTCTCTCGTTGGATAACTCCTATTCTCAGTTTTACTGCCGATGAAATTTGGGCAAACATTCCTGGCGAGAGAAGCGAATCTGTTTTACTTGAAACGTGGTATCAACTTCCAGAAACACAAAAAAATACCCAATTCACAATGGATTTCTGGAATGAGCTGATTGAAACACGTGTTGCTGTCAGTAAAGAGTTAGAGAAACTTCGAGTCGCAGGAGAAATTGGCTCATCACTTGACGCAGAAGTCACACTCTATTGCGGCGCAGAAATTTTTGAAAAACTCTCTTCGCTGAGCGATGAATTACGTTTCGCATTAATCACCTCAGAAGCCAAGGTGTTTAGAGATACAGAAAAATCCGACGATGCTTCACATGTCACCCTAGATTCAGGCGATGAAATTTGGATACAAGTTTCCGCGTCAACACATGAAAAATGCACCCGATGCTGGCACCATAGAGAAGAAGTCGGTACACATGCCGACCACCCTCAGTTATGTGGTCGCTGCATTGAAAACATAGATGGCGAAGGCGAAAAGAGAAGGTTTGTATAGTAATGCTTAAGTGGACAATATTATCTCTGGTCATCATTATTCTTGATCAAATCACGAAAGCCATGGCAACTGCAAACCTCACAATGTTTGATCCAGTTGCAATAATGCCAATGCTAAATTTCACACTCATGCATAATGAAGGTGCAGCATTTAGCTTTTTAGCCGATGCCGGCGGCTGGCAGCGCTGGTTTTTCAGCGTACTTGCTTTTGTTATAAGCATTGTTTTAATCGTATGGATTAAACGATTAAAAACTGAAGAGAAAATGTTGGCAGTTTCACTTTCTTTAATTCTGGGTGGAGCCGTCGGCAACCTGATAGATCGTGTTCGCTTTGGTTATGTTGTCGATTTCATTGATGTCTATTATGACGCAATGCATTGGCCTGCTTTTAATATTGCAGATTCAGCTATAACCATTGGTGCAGTCTGGATGATTATCACTAGCTTTCGACAACCGGCAGAAGAGAAAACGGAATCGAAGGAAAACAAATAATCACGCATCGGATCTCACACTCAAACTCGTGAACAACATTCTCCATGGCAAATGCTGTTCACGAGTTCAGCCTAAATAAATTAGTTTTGTGAATAAAAAACGCATTCAAGTCGTAGCCGCTGTTATCGAGCGAAACAATCAAATATTTCTTGCTAAACGCCCAGATCATTTACACCAAGGTGGCTTATGGGAATTCCCTGGAGGGAAAGTTGAGAATAACGAAACAGCGTTAGATGGGCTAAAGCGTGAATTGTTTGAAGAAATCGACATCAAGGTGACATCCGCTCAACCGCTCATCAAAATCAATCACGAATACCCGGATAAATCAGTTTGTCTCGATGTCTGGTATGTAACAGACTTCACCGGTGAGGCAAAAGGTAAAGAGGGACAAAAAGTTTGCTGGACGCCAAAACGCAAGCTTATTGATTTTAAGTTTCCAGCCGCTAACAAATCGATAGTAACGGCAACTCAACTTCCACAAAAATATTTAATCACCCCTGAGCCAGCACTGATGGAAGAACAGCGTTTTCTTTATCGATTAGAAAATGCTTTTAGGAACGGCATTCAACTTGCGCAACTAAGAACAAAAAAATTATCCAGCGAAACACTGTCTCAACTTTACCCAAAAGCCCAACAAATAGCCCACAGCTACAATGCTACTCTGTTGCTTAACTGTTCGATCGTCGAAGCACAGAAACTTAACGTTTCTTATATTCATCTTTCATCGAAGAACCTGATGAGCGCTGATTCATTACCCACTCATTTTTTCACCGCTGCCTCTTGCCACAATCAACAAGAAGTTGAAAAAGCCAACTCTCTCGGTGTCGATTTTATTGTCATCGCACCAGTAAACAAAACGCAGAGCCACCCGAATACCGCACCATTAGGGTGGACGCAATTTGAGTCTTTGTGCCATATAGCAGCAGTTCCTGCTTACGCGTTGGGCGGAATGCGTGAAAAAGAGATACAAACAGTGACAAATAAGGGCGGCCAAGGTATTGCTGCCATTAGCGCACTATGGTGACGCAGTGATTTTGAATTTTGCACATCAAGAGTGCAAAAAATTTATCAGTTAGCCACTTTTCGGCGCACTTCAGGCTTTTTCACGCCAAAACTGTGCAACTTCGTTTTTTCCGTGTATGATTTCCTGCCAGCAAAAATTCGTGGTTTTACCGCGACCATCTAGATTTTTCGCACTGCTACAGTGCACCTAAATTTACCAACGAAAAACACAGGTTTATTATGGAAACTACATATACAGGTAATGATGTTTTATTTATTTTGCTGGGTGCAATAATGGTTCTTGCCATGCACGCCGGTTTTGCATTCTTAGAAGTCGGTACTGTTCGTAAAAAAAATCAAGTTAATGCGCTTGTTAAAATCATTTGCGACTTTGCAGTATCAACCATCGCTTATTTTTTCGTCGGCTTTGGCATCGCCTATGGTGTCGACTTTTTCGCAAGCGCAGAAACACTTGCGGAGAAAAATGGCTACGAATTAGTTAAATTCTTTTTCTTAATGACATTTGCCGCAGCAATTCCCGCCATTGTTTCCGGCGGCATTGCTGAACGGGCCAAGTTCTATCCCCAATTGATTGCTACTGCGATTCTTGTCGCTCTTGCTTATCCGTTTTTCGAGGGCATAGTGTGGAACGGCAACTTCGGCATTCAAGATTGGTTAGAACAAAGTTTTGGTGCGCCATTCCATGACTTTGCTGGCTCAGTAGTAGTACATGCAGTCGGTGGTTGGATTGCACTTGGTGCTGTAGTAATGCTTGGCGCACGTTATGGTCGATATTCGAAAAGCGGCTTAATATCTACTCACCCACCATCAAGTATCCCATTCCTAGCATTGGGTGCATGGATTCTTACTGTAGGCTGGTTTGGATTTAACGTAATGTCGGCCCAAACAGTTGAGGCAGTGAGCGGTTTGGTGGCACTCAATTCATTGATGGCAATGGTCGGCGGGATTCTGGCGGCATTGATTGCAGGTAAGAATGACCCAGGTTTCGTGCACAACGGGCCGCTGGCAGGCCTGGTCGCAATCTGTGCAGGTTCTGATTTAATGCATCCTATGGGAGCATTAATAACAGGCCTTATAGCAGGCGCAGTATTTGTTTGGACTTTCACTCTTGCGCAAAACAAATGGAAAATTGACGATGTATTAGGTGTTTGGCCTTTACATGGCATATGTGGTGCCTGGGGTGCAATCGCAGCAGGTATCTTCGGCCAACAAGCACTAGGCGGAATGGGAGGTGTCAGTTTCGTCTCTCAAATAATAGGAACACTTGGTGGGGTATTGTTTGCCACTACAGCAGGTTTTCTGGTTTATGGCGCGTTGAAACAAACAATGGGGCTACGCTTAACTCAAGAAGAAGAGTACAACGGTGCTGATTTGAGTATTCATAAAATTCAATCAGAATGGAATAAAGACTAGGAGGCTATCCGAGAATAGAAAGCCTACTAGCTATCAGTACTTTCAAAGTTATTACAAGAGGCTTTTCGAAGCCTCTTTTTTTGCCTACCATTTTCTTCAAACATAAAAAAACCACTGACTCCTTTCAAAACCAGTGGTGGAGAGAGCAACCTTTAAAAAGACGACAAACAACAGACAAGAGGGGAATTACTAAATCGCACCAAAATCATCAATATATTCACGTAGCGCCATAAACAACATTACGTTATCGTCAACACTATTGTTGCTAAAGTGAATTCCCATTCGATAGACTTCATCCGAAAGCTTCTCTTGCCAGACCACTTCAGCTTGAATCTTTACGTAAAAATCATCAGCTTCATATTCGACGGTAATTTCTGAATTCTTAGCCAAATACTGCTCTAATAAAATTCCCATTCCAGAGATAGAAACGTCATTCACTTGATTAAACTCTATTCTTTCATCGCCTAACCCAATATGAAATTTCCCTGGAATCTGCTCATAAACCAGATTTTTTCTTTCATGGCGTCGCTTCTCAAAAACATTCAACGCCTCTTGCCTTGCAAAGTTCATTGATTAATCCCCTCAGAATTAACTTCGCTTTTTTATCGGCGATTGAGCTACCTATTGAAGTAAATAATGCCCGGAACTTAGTCTCACTACTCAGATTTAAACATAAAATACAAAAACTTACAGAGAGGTAAGCGAGAAGTATGATTGCAAACTCTGTGACGGGCTTCCTGTTTATTCAGATTGTGGGAAGTTATTAATCATGGGTAATAGATTATTATTCGTTGGGTATATAGCGCAAAACACATTCACGCAATGCTATTTCAAGCAGGCCATTATCAAGACATATGAATAGACTGGACGCGCCGTATTTCCAAAAACATCTTTATATAACGTAAATAAACTATTTACCGTCGCAAAAATAAAAAAATAGCATTTGACATTTAAAACTAGCAGAAAATATCGCCATTTTCATGACTCAGAACAAGACCGACTCGAGAGGGGATCGCTAAACAATTGATTAATATGAACATTAACTACCTGGCACATGTACTGCAATATTATATATGTATCAACTAACCCTCCCTTAGGTGATACGCATTTTTCTTTCATCCTCCCTTGGGGCATCGAATTTCGATGCCCCATTTTTTATCCTCCGCCAATCTATTCTCATGACTCGAATATCATAGATATAATTAGTTTGACTTAAACCAAATGGAGAGCTTTGTAAGCAATGAAGTAAGGATTACAGAATAGAGATCGACAGATATTCAAAAAGCTCCCAACCTAACAAGAAGCAAAGATAAAATGAATAATCATTAATTCATTAACCTAGAATAATCAGTTGGCCGCACGTTTAGAGTGCACCAACAGTAGGCGCTTTAGGCGAGCAGTTGGTTTGATTAACGTACTAGCCATGGATGGGCGTAGTTAGAACAATGCAGGAGCAATTGTCGAATGAAAAGTTTTGCGTTCACCTGGTTGGTGAATCAAACACTTTTCATATAGCTAAGCAAATCAAATGATAGCGCTATAAATTGTGGCTCAACTGATTAATCTAGGATTAACTATAAGACTTGATTCCGTCAGAATAAGCGCATTCATACAAAACTTTCACAGCATAAATATGAGGATCTCCACGCCATTGATAAGCGTGGCTCACTATATTTTTTAATTCTGTTTTATATATATTGTGGATGTTAGAGGCACTCATACTAACCGACACGGTATTTAAAGCATGCTCTATCGGCAAACCAACTCGCGAGTTAATCACATAATCATAACCAATCATCGCTGTCGCGTAACACGCTTGTTGTTTCTCGGTAAAAGAGTATTGCTCCAATGCGTCACTTTGATTTGTTAACACAATCATTAATATCGCTACCATCGTTTTCATAATCATCCTCCTCTTTTCTAGCCCGTGCTTCAGTCTATATTGGAGATCAAGCATAATTTGAACCGAAACATTTTCAGTAAAACACTTGATGGCTAAAGTAAATCCATGTTTTGATAGTGTATTCGCCAATAGGAGATTTGAACAAACTATGAGCACTGAAAATCTGACGCTACGCCGGGTTGGCATAGATACCTATCATGAAAATGTTGCCTATCTACATCGCGACTGCTCTGTCTATCGAGCAGAAGGTTTTCAAGCACTATCTAAAATAGAAATACACGCCAATGGCCTTTATGTACTTGCTGTTCTAAACGTGGTTGATGACGAAAGTATTGTTAAACGTAATGAGTTGGGGCTTTCTGAACAAGCGTTTAAACAGCTAGATGAAAAAGAGGGCTGCAATGTTCAGGTAAACCATGCAGAACCGGCAGACTCCATGGATGCAGTCCGAAAAAAAATAAATGGTGAACGACTAACCTACGAAGAGTACTACAGCATAGCCAAAGACATTGTCGACAATCGTTACTCAAAGATGGAAATGGCGGCTTTTTTAGTGGCCTCGGGACAAACCAGCCTTGATCGGGACGAAGTACTTTACTTAACCAAAGCAATGCTAGAAACCGGAGAAAAACTGGATTGGAAAGAAGCACTGGTTGTCGACAAACATTGTATAGGTGGCATTCCTGGCAATAGAACATCAATGCTGGTTGTTCCTATCGTTGCTGCACATGGAATGTTAATCCCCAAAACATCTAGCCGTGCGATCACCTCTCCTTCCGGCACAGCCGACACTATGGAGATGTTAGCCAAAGTGAACCTAACACCCAATCAGCTCAATGAAATAATACATCAAGAACGCGGATGTCTCGCATGGGGAGGAACAGCTAAACTTGCACCGGTCGATGATAAACTGATATCTGTAGAACGACCATTAGGCATCGACTCTCGAGGACAAATGATTGCATCAATTCTTTCCAAAAAACTCGCCGCCGGCTCCAGCCATTTACTCATCGATATTCCTGTTGGCCCTACTGCAAAAGTTCGCCACATGCGTGAAGCTCTATCACTGAGAAAACTTTTTGAGTTTGTTGGTGATCAACTCAATATTCATTTGGAAGTTGTTATTACAGACGGTCGACAACCAATCGGTAGAGGAATCGGGCCAGCACTAGAAGCTAGAGATGTAATGCAGGTATTAGAAAACGATCCCAATGCCCCTGAAGACTTGCGACAAAAATCTTTACAGCTTGCGGGAAGGCTTATTGAATTTGATCCCGATGTACGCGGCGGCCAAGGGTACTCTATTGCGAGAGACATTCTCGATTCAGGTCGAGCAGTTGGGAAAATGAACGCCATTATCGACGCGCAGGGGCGGCTAGAAACAAGATCGTTTGAAGCAGGCAAACTTTATTTTGATGTATGCTCCAAAGAAGATGGTACAGTCATTGAAATCGACAATTTACAAATGGCCCATATTGCCCGTATAGCTGGCGCCCCTATGGACAAGCGCGCAGGCGTCGATCTATTCAAAAAGCTCGGGGATAATGTGAAAAAAGGCGAACCACTCTATCGCGTACATGCCGAATTCAATTCCGATTATCAATTTGCAAAAAACTTATGTAACAATAACATTGGCTATCGAATAGGACATGCCGATCAAATTCCAACATCTTTCGTGGCTTTTTAGGAAGGACTACAGATGCTCGCTCAACTTATATTGTCATTCCCAGACTCATCTCCACAAGCGGAAAAATTAGCACAAGAACTTTCCATCTCACATATACCCATTAAATTGCATATCTTTCCTGACGAAGAGAGCCTAATAACATTACCGACAGAACTGGCAGAGCATGTCATTGTATTCCGTAGCCTCAATCAACCTAACAACAAACTTCCTGAACTACTACTTGTAAGTAATGCCCTGCGTCAACATGGTGTAAAAAGGATATCACTCATTGCCCCCTATCTCTGTTATATGCGACAAGATAAGGAAAACAAGCCTGGTGAAATTATTAGCCAGAAAATAATTGGAAAATTCCTGGCAAGCCTCTTTAACGATGTTTTAACTGTTGACACTCATCTACACCGAATAGCGGAATTAAAAGAAGCAATCCCCGCAACTCATGCTGTGAATTTATTAGCTACCAACCCCATCGTTGAGTTTCTAAAACAACGTGTCGACAATATGATGATCCTAGGCCCCGACTCGGAGTCTGAACAATGGGTTTCTGAAATTTCCAATGCGCTAGGATGCGAGTTTGCTATTGCCAATAAAGTGAGAAAAGGTGACAAAAGTGTAGAGATCACTTTTCCAGAGAAAGACTTTGAAAATAAAAATATTATCATTGTGGATGATATGGCGAGTACAGGCCGAACAATGGGAATTGCTGCTGAAATATTGAAAAGCAAAGGTGCTCAATCAATTAGCGCACTAGTTACCCATGCGTTATTTATGGGAGATGCAAAAGGATTTTTGATCGAAAAAGGCATTACAAATATCTGGAGCTCAGATACAATTAGCGATGAAACAAATAGTTTTGAAACCCACCAAATTATAGCTGAAGCTTTTAGACAAATAACGTAATGCCCCAACAAAATACCATTTTAATTACCGGCTGCTCGTCGGGAATAGGCTTGTGCGTCGCAAAAGGCCTGCAAGAAAGAGGATACCGTGTTTTCGCTTCCGCAAGAAATGCAGAAGATGTAACAAACCTAATATCTGAAGGACTTGAAGATAGCATTCAACTCGATCTTGACGATTCTCAAAGTATAAAAACAGCCGTCAACTCAGTTTTAGAAAAAACAGGCAATGAACTCTACGCATTATTTAATAACGGAGCATATGGTCAAGCAGGCGCTGTAGAGGATTTAACACGAGAAACGCTGAGAGCCAATTTTGAAACCAATCTGTTTGGAACTCACGAGCTAACTACACTGCTACTTCCTATTATGCGAAAACAGGGTTACGGACGAATTATTCAAAATAGTTCAGTCTTAGGTTTTATCAGCTTGCCTTACCGTGGATCTTACAACTCCACAAAACATGCATTAGAAGCTTTAACCGACACAATGCGTTTAGAGCTACACGACACAAACATTAAAGTTAGCCTAATAGAACCAGGCCCTATTACCAGTAAGTTCCGCAAAAATGCTTTTGCCTCCTATCAAAAAAATATAGACAAAAAAAATAGTGCACACTGTTTTGTTTACGATGCAATGGAACGACGATTAACAAAACAGGGGCCTGCTGCACCATTTACTCTCCCGCCAGAGGCTGTTTTGAAAAAGGTCATCCATGCGCTTGAGAATGACAAACCCAAAATCAGATACTACGTTACGGTCCCAACTTATTTATTTGGCTATATAAAGCGAATATTGAGCAGCAGTATGATGGATAAAATTTTAAAAGCGATATCTCGCGGTGAGCAGAAATAACACGATAACGGGGCCATTACGGCCCCCTCTAAAAACAGATTCTCAAATCAGAAATCATTAGTATCAATATAATATGTTCCACCTGCCCCTAAAGTAATTCCACTATATGTGCCAGCAGAAAGACCTAGCTCTAAATTCCACTCAATAGGAGGCAAATCCGATTAAAAAGCTGCCAGTTATATTCAATTCCGACACTAGCTCCTAAGGCTAAATTACTACTAGAGTTGCTGTATGTATTAGAATAAAAACCTAATGCGCCGTAACCCTATCCGTATGTCTGATACTTCTTCCCTTCACTACCAATTTCATATAATCCCCGAGCGGTTAGGCCTGTGTGTCCTGCAAAAAAAAGTTAAAATCCCTTGCACATCTAACTTCTTGTCAATTTCATATTTCACGGCCAATCCAGATGAAGGATAGCTATGCTGAAAACCAACTCCAATTTCTTCTCAGTGACTGCATGTAAAACATTCCAAAGCCAGCTAACGCTACTGCCATTTTTTCATCAAAAACCCCCAGATTTACTTTTGTTTGCATTATTTTTGTTTGAATATCATTTCTCGGGAAATATGTATATTAATCAAACACAAACCCCACAATAACTTGCAGATTATAACCGCAACACCAACAAAAGTTAACCTAATTACCATCAAGGCTAAGCTATGCTAAACTGTATGTATGAACAGTGAGGTTTTTATTATACAGGGAGCTTAGCAATGGCTAGAAATAGCATTCAATTCCAAAAAGGACTAACTTTAAACGAATTCATCAAAAACTATGGTACTGATGAACAATGTTTCGACGCTTTGTTTGCTTTACGATGACCCAATGGTTTTCAATGCCCCAAATGTGGATACGAAAAAAGCTGCCAATTAAATACACGAAAGCTTCAACAATGCCATCGCTGTCATCACCAAACGTCCTTAACAGCAGGAACCATTTTTGAAGCAACTAAATTACCGTTAACGACATGGTCCCAAGCAATTTACTTCATATCACAAGATAAGAAAGGTGTCTCAGCAATGGAGCTTTACCGACACTTGGATATTTCATATAACGCGGCGTCGAGAATGAAGCATAAATTGATGCAGGTTATGCTAGAGCGTGAAAATTCAAAAACACTTTCAGGTACTATTCAAATGGATGACTCATATTTGGGAGGTGAACGAACAGGTTGTATGCGTATTCCGCCGAACTCGAACACCCATTCCGGCGGAAGTCGAACACCTTTCCTGCCTCAAGCATTGCCCAGTGAACTTTTAACCCAAGTGTTCGACTTCCGTCAAATTGGATTTCACTTTCCGC